>Ga0207702_10000015_pt1 | contig 250830 bp, 259 predicted proteins | sample KBSCornC62_FD_184302 | JGI IMG/M metagenome (GOLD analysis project Ga0207702, IMG submission 184302) | Corn rhizosphere microbial communities from Kellogg Biological Station, Michigan, USA - KBS Corn C6-2 (SPAdes) (version 2) | ecosystem: Host-associated > Plants > Roots > Rhizosphere > Soil ...
TTCTTAGTTGATGTAGGTCCTGGCGCTGGTGTACACGGCGGTATGATTGTTGCTGCCGGTAGCCCGAGTGAAGTTGCAAAGAACCCCGACAGCATTACCGGTCGTTACTTAGTAGGAACCGAAAAAATCGCCGTACCGAAAAAACGTCGGGCAATTGATCGCGATCGTAAACTTTTGGTCCGTGGTGCCAAAGAAAACAACCTCAAGAACATCGACGCCGCGTTTCCACTTGGCGTAATGACGCTTGTAACGGGTGTGAGCGGTAGCGGCAAGTCAACGTTAGTGAATGATATCTTAGCGAAAGAACTTGCCGCTCGCTTGCACCGTGCCCAAGAAGTGCCAGGCACACATGATAATATCGAGGGCATTAACCAGCTCGATAAAGCAATCATTATCGACCAGTCGGCGATTGGCCGTACGCCGCGATCTAACCCAGCAACGTACACCGGTGTGTTTACGCCAATCCGTGAACTATTCGCTGGCACGCCAGAAGCAAACATCCGCGGCTACAAAGCGGGGCGCTTTAGCTTTAATGTAAAGGGTGGGCGCTGCGAGAATTGCCAGGGTGATGGGGTAATTAAGATTGAAATGCACTTCTTGCCTGATGTGTATATCCAATGTCCTGAATGTCATGGTAAGCGCTATAACCGTGAAGCACTAGAAATTAAGTACAAGGGCAAAACAATCAGTGACATACTTGAAATGACGGTTGCAGAGGCTGCTGAATTCTTCGAGAATGTTCCCGCGATCTACCGTAAACTCGCAACCATCAACGAAGTAGGGCTTGGCTACATTAAACTTGGTCAGCCCGCAACTACCTTCAGTGGTGGTGAAGCGCAGCGTATCAAACTCGCGAGTGAATTGAGTCGACGAAGTACCGGTAAGACGCTTTACATCCTCGATGAGCCAACTACGGGATTACATACCGCCGACGTAAAGAAGCTGCTTGAGATCTTGCAACGCCTTGTGGAAGGCGGTAACAGTATGGTAATCATCGAGCACAACCTCGAGGTGATCAAATGTGCCGACTGGATCATTGACCTCGGCCCAGAAGGCGGTCAGGGCGGCGGTATGATTATTGCCGAGGGTACGCCTGAGGATATCGCAAAAGCCAAGGGCAGCTTTACGGGTAAGTATCTCAAAGACGTCCTCGCAAAGTAAATAGTACAATCTAAAAGAATTACTCGCCGTTATTTGCGGCGAGTAATTCTTTTTTTAATATGGTGCGTAATCTTTGCTCTGGTTTCAGGCTCTTTTAACACATGAGCCAGCCCAGGCAGAAGTGATAAGAAAATAATGAGCAGGGCAGCGATTTCAATGTTGATACCGAGCTTTTGAATGACGGCTCCGGCAAAGTATCCAAGGAACGTAAAGCCGCATGTCCATATGAGTGCTCCTATTAGGTTAAATGTAACGAATGTCTTATAGGGCATACGACTGATCCCGGCGACGACAGGCGAGAAGGCGCGAACAATTGGCACGAACATTGCCATTACAATCGCCTTAGAACCATTGTCTTCGTAGAAATTCTCAGCCTGCTGGAGGTACTCTTGGCGGAAGAATCGACTGTCGGGGCGACGGAAAAGACGCCTGCCTACTTTGCGACCAATGTAGTAGCCAGTACTGTTGCCAACAACTGCTGCCCCGAAGAGCAATGCGGCGAATATAACAATATTGATATGAAAAATGCCTTGGTTGACGAGTGTCCCGGCAATAAAAAGCAGGCTGTCACCGGGCAAGAAGAAACCTGCCATGAGTCCTGATTCAGCAAAAATAACTAAGATAACAGCAAGCGGGCCTAGATTGGTAATTGCGTGTAATAAGTTCTCCATTACTTTGATTGTAGCATACTACTGTTTGCTTGAGCATTTTGATACGTGGTATAGTAGTAAGTGCAAATATCACACCTCCGCACAGGTATCTAACGAAAGGAAGAGAGAAATGGGAGAGAAGATAAGTCTTAGTATTAGTGAGCGTACCGTTCACGGTAAGAAAGTTCGAAGTCTACGCGCCAATGGCATTACACCGGGCATTGTGTATGGTCACGGTATAGAACCTATGCCAATTCAAGCTGATACTGGCGAGGTTCGGCGAGTTGTAGCGCAGGCGGGCAAACATACGCCGGTACACCTAACAGGGGCAAAACGACGTATTGCATTGATTAAAGATATTGAGTTTGACGCCACGAAACATGGTATAGTTCGTCATGTTTCGTTCCACGCGGTAAACGCAGATGAGCCAGTACATACCGAGGTCCCGGTTCACTTGCTTGGTATCGGTGAAAGCGAAGCTGAAAAAGCAGGATTTGTCGTTTTGCAGGCAATAGATAAAGCCGAAGTCAGAGCACTTCCAGCAGACTTACCCGAAGCGCTTGAAGTAGATATCACCACCCTTGCAACTGTGGGTGATCGTGTCACGCTCGGTGACATTAAGCTGCCAAGCGGTGTAGAGCTCGTCGAGCACGACACCGGTCGTCATGACGATGATGAAGATGAAGAAAAGCCTTCAATCACCGACCTAGTCGTTGCGAACGTGTACGAGCCCGCTGCGCTTGAGGCGGCTAACGAAGCGGCCGCAGGTGAGGGCATTAATGAAGAGCAAGTGGCTGTAGAAGGCGAACAAGAAACAGGTGCCGAAACGAAGGAATCGTAGGCAGATACATCAAAAATACCGCACCGTATATACGGTGCGGTATTTTTTAGTACTCGCTATCGTCATACGTATATTCTTGGGCATGGTAGTGTATGCCCTGATCATATAACTTGACGAAATCGCGGGCGCTTTCGAAGATTTTATCCTGCGCGATAAGCTCTTCTTGCGTCATCCAGAAGTTCCTTCCCCCCTCAAATGCTTCCATCATCTCACCACTTACATTGTTACAGTACATAATGACGAAGATTTTATCTTCAAGTAAACTGCCGTCCAATTTACGATAATCGCGTTTATGGAAGATATGACTGAAAGTGAATTTGCCAATAAGCCCTGTCTCTTCTTGCAGCTCGCGGGCAGCCGCTTCTTCAAAACTTTCACCCCATCGAACCTTGCCGCCAAGGCGACCGTAGAATCCATAGTATGGTTGCTTAAGGCGTTGCTGTACAATAAACTCGCGGCGATTGCCCTGCTGTCGTTCTACAATCAATGCGACCGATACTTTTGGCTGCTTCTCGATCTCATTTTCGTCAGTATCCATGCGATTAGCATACTCTTTACCATGCGGCGTAAGCGTGTAGCCGCTATCCATTTTTTCAACCAGCCCCGCACCAATCAGCTTCTTGATATGAAATGTAAAGTGGTCGCTGCTGAGGCTAGTTGTTTTTTGAAGTTCGGCAAAATTAGCATGAGGCACGAACAAAAGTGCGCGAAGTATGCTAGTTTGAACAGTGTGAACGTCTGGTTCGTAAGTCATAGAGCTATGGTAGCACTGGCTGGCCGGGCAATCTAGTAAAGTCGACTTTACTCATCTGCCTCGATGAAGCCGCCCGACTGGTGCTTCCAAAGCGAAGCGTAGATGCCTTTCTTTTTGAGCAGTTCCTGGTGACTTCCGTCCTCAGCAATTGTACCGTGCTCAAGCACGATAATACGATCAAGTTGTGCAATGGTACTGAGACGGTGAGCGATTACAATACTAGTACGCTTCTGCATTAAGGTATTAAGTGATTCTTGAATAAGCTTCTCACTTTCGCTATCGAGTGCTGACGTCGCTTCATCAAGCACGAGAATGGGTGCGTCTTTCAATAATGCGCGGGCAATCGCTACGCGTTGGCGTTGACCTCCACTCAACTTGATGCCACGCTCACCAACCATTGTCTCAAGGCCTTCTGGAAGTTTTTGAATAAATTCCCATGCATGCGCCTGCTTAGCCGCTTGAATAATTTGCTCGCGGGTTGCATCTGGCTTGCCATAGGCGATATTATCTGCCAGTGTACGGTGGAAGAGCAACGGTTCCTGTGCAACATAGGCAATCGACTGGTGCAGGCTTTGTTGGGTAACCTCGGCAATATTCTGGCTATCAATGGTGATTAAGCCTTTGTCAATGTCACTGAATCGAAGCAGGAGTCGGGTAAGGGTTGTTTTACCTGAGCCACTATGGCCAACAAGGCCAACGCGTTCACCCGGGTTAATAGTGAGTGACAAATTATTAAAAATCCGCTCACCCTTGCCGCCGTCATGGGCGAATGTCACATCATCGAATGCAATCTCACCTTTTGTAGCATCGAGGTGCTTGGTCGTTTTGTCTTTAATATCAAACTCGAGCTTTAGTTCTTTTGTCATCGCTAACGCGTCACCCATCACGCTATTGTACTGACGCATTACATGGTTGAGTGACCAAAGGTTCCGACCAACACCAAGTGTGTAAGTAAGCATCAAGTAAACAGCTCCCACCTGAATGCTGTGGTGCTCACCTGCAACAGCGGCAAAGCCCAGCGCACAAACGTAAATTACCATGATAAGGCTCGACCATACGGTACTAACTTTCAAGAATCCACGCATAGAATCAAACGAACGATCGCCCCATTCCGCAGTGCGTGCGTCCATTGAGCCTTGCTCATGGGTTGACCCACCGAATGCCTTCACCGTTGCAATGTTTGTAATAACATCAGCAATGAATCCGGTCATCTTGTTCCAGGCTTCGGTTTCACGCTCGTTCAACGTACGCATAAAACGTGAGCCAAATAAGACGCTAAGCGCGAAAATGACAGAAACAACCAAGAGAAACAGCGCATATTGCCAATAGACAAACGAAAGAATTGTTACGGCTGCAGTAATGCTTGCAAAGATTGGAAGCAAGTCCCAGATAATAGTATCCCAGAAACGCTCGAACGAGCTAAGCAACTTAGTGGTCTGACTGATGATCGAACCACCAAATCGGTTGGCGTGGAAATTAAGGCTATGGCCCAACAAGTGCTTGATGACTTTTGAAGCTAGGTTACGTGCCGCAAGTACCTCAAATGACCAGGTAAACCAAAGCGTGAGGCGCCATGATATCACGGTACTTGCGAGTAGCGTACCACCATAAGCAGCGATTAGTGGAATACTACCGTTGAGGGTAATTGAACCAGCCTGAAGCATATCGATAAACTTCGACAGGATGAACGGCGCGACATAGCCTTCGGTGATAACCGAAAAGAGCACGAAGAAAATTGCGAGATTGCGTCGCTTTGAAAATGGTTTTGTTGTGCGCCAGAATAGCGCGAGTATGTCTTTTTGCATACGATCCTTTCTGGGAATGGGCACACCTGTAGCGCGGGTGCTGATGATGAAATGGGAGATTACTATGTAGAAGTATTACGCCACACGGAAGGGCGCAATAACGGCAATTACAGAATCTAACATTGATTGGCCTTTCCTTTAGCGGTTAACAATAAAAGCTATATTAACACGATGTTGTTATATGTGCAAGCTCTGAAGACTTAATCTTCGATAAAACCCCCCGACTGATGTTTCCAGAGAGAAGCATAGATACCCTGTTTCTTCTTGAGGAGTTCAGCGTGAGTACCATCTTCAATGATGGTACCGCGATCGAGGACAATAATGCGATCAAGCTTTGCGATAGTACTCAGACGGTGAGCAATCACAATACTCGTGCGACCTTCCATGAGTGTCTCAAGGCTCGCCTGAATGAGCTTCTCACTTTCACTATCGAGTGCCGACGTCGCTTCATCAAGCATTAGGATTGGTGCGTCCTTTAAGATAGCGCGGGCGATTGCGACGCGTTGGCGCTGGCCACCGCTAAGCTTAATGCCACGCTCACCAACAACTGTTTCAAATTGATGGGGCAATCGCTCAATGAATTCTAAGGCATGCGCCTCTGCCGCGGCATCGCGGATTGCATCCATTGTTGCGCCTGGCTTGCCATAGGCAATGTTCTCTGCAAGCGTTCGGTGGAAGAGTAGCGGCTCCTGAGCGACATAAGCGATTGATGAACGCAAGCTATGCTGAGTAATATTTGCAATATCCTGGCCATCAATACTAATCACGCCATTGGTTAAATCGTCAAAACGCAGCAGCAACTTTGTGATTGTCGTTTTGCCCGCGCCCGACACGCCGACGAGACCGACCTTTTGCCCAGCAGGAATATGCAAGTCAAGATTCGCGAGAACGTCTGTTCCCTTGGAGTCGCTATATGCATAACTGACATTATCAAAGTCGATCACACCATTAGTAACCTCAAGATCCGTGCTTGACATGTCAACAACTTTTGGCGGATCAAGCAAAATTTCTGTCATCGGTGTTGCCTCGAGTAGGATTTTATCGTAGCCATTAATAAGCTCGCCAAGGGTAAAGAGTTGGGCGGCGAGACGCTGCAAATACGCAATGGTGAAGATAGCGATCGCAAGGGGCATGGCATGATGAAGTAGGAGTGTGCCAATGATTACAATCGAAGCAATCTGGAAGATCTGCATAAAGAAGATGCGCCCGGAGCCCTCATAGCTCATAATCGTGAAATCTTTGTAATATGCGCGCTGATACTCGCGGCTAATTGCTTCTGTGCGCCCGATCTCGTAGGCTTCACCAGCGAATGTTTTAACAGTAAGGTTATTCGTAATAGTATCCGCAACGGCGCCGTTTACCTCGGAAATTAACCGTTTGCGTTCGGCGCGAATACCCTCACGCATACGACGGAACACCCGTACCTGGACAAGTAGGCCCACGATCAAGAAGAGTATAACTATCGCGAGCGTTGGCGTGTGCGCTGCAATAAGTGTAAGGCCAACGAGGATATTGATAGCAAACGACATTGTGCGCAGTAAGAAGAGATCTTGAATACCAACATGACCGTTGATAAAATCGATAAACTTACCAGTAAGGCCGCCAATTTTTTGATTGCCAAAGAACTCCTGATCTTTCTCGAGTAGCGTCGCAAGGGTGCTATGTGTAAGCCGAACGCGTACGGCTGACTCATGGCGGACGGCAGTCTGAAAACCGATTAAATTGAGCGCCACGCCGACAATAACAAAGAGTCCGGCAAGTTGAAGTAACTGGTACATATGTGAAGTATCACCACTAGCATAAGTTCCAATTGCCAGCGACAAAAAGTAGGGTACGGCAGTATCAAGCGCGAGTGAGGCGAGGGGAATAGAAAACGCCATGACCCAAAAGCGTAGTGTATCTTCACGAATTTGCTGCCAATACAGTTGAATTGTTTCTTTGGCTAAAATCGCCGGGCGTTGATGTTTAGGCATTGTGCACCTCGTATCCTAGAACGGTCATTAAAAATCCTTTAGATATTAATAATAAGATTATGGTGTCGCGTGAGCGGTTGAGACCAGCATCGCGCACAAGAGGAACAGAGTTGTTCGTAGTAAATCTAGTATACTAAGGGTATGGATCGATTGCAACAGATGCGAAATTCAAAATGGTTCGACCGTTTGTACATGGTGACAGTGGTAGTAAAGGGGTTCGATGGCCTCGTTGAGCTAGTCTCCGGCCTTGTACTTTTAATAGCCCCAAATGAGCTACATAAATTACTGTCATTCTTGACGGGTGAGGCACGTGAAAGCTCTCACCAGTTTATGCACCAGTTAGCCCAATATATTGCCCATATAGATACAGATGTGGCACGGGGCGGTCTTATGGTAGTGATATTATTCTTGATGATTCACGGTGTCGTCAAATTATCACTTGTATATGCATTATTGCGACGCATTTTATGGGCATATCCCTACGCGCTCGGTATACTAATGCTGTTTCTTATCTACCAACTATATATATGCGTTGTCCAGCCGTCAGTAAGTATGGTGCTATTTGCTGCACTTGATGCCATTATTGTATGGGTAGTATGGGGTGAGTGGCGCAAATTGGCTCGCGAAGCCGAGTAGCGCGTGCTATACTAAGCTTATGATTATTCTCCACATTGTTATTGCACTACTGAGCCTTATTTTTGCAGGCATTGCGCTCGCTCGCCCATCTGTCACACAGATTAAAATTGTCGGTGCCAGTACCATTGCAACACTTGCCACGGGTGCCGTGTTGATTGCTCAAGGCGCAAATGTATTACACCTTTGTCTGAGCGGACTACTGTTTACTTCATTAACGGTTACGGCAATGTCGTTATCGCTTCGCGCAGTGCATCGCCAGCAAGCAGTCTCGCACGTCCGCTAGATTATTTTAGGCAAAAGTGGTATAATAAATGCCAATGCAAAAAATTCTTCTCTACTACAAATTCACTCCTATTGCCGACCCAGAAGCAGTGAAATTATGGCAGAAAACACTCTGTGAATCACTTAATTTACGTGGCCGAATTTTAGTGAGCGCCCAGGGTCTCAATGGAACAGTTGGCGGCGACATCGATGGCTTAAAGGCATACATTAAAGCGACGAAACAATATCCGGGATTCAAAGGCATTGCATTTAAGTGGAGCGAGGGCAGCCGTGAAGACTTCCCGCGACTCAGCGTAAAATCTCGTCGTGAGCTCGTTGGGTTTAAGAATAGCGATGATGAGTTTGCTGTCGATGAAAACGGTGTGATTGACGGCGGCCAACATATTAAGCCAGAGCAAGTACACGAGCTTGTTGAGAAATACGGTAACGATGTCATATTCTTTGATGGGCGCAATGAGCATGAGGCAAAAATTGGCAAGTTCAAAAACGCTATCGTGCCAAATACTAACACCTCACGCGATTTTATCTCTGAACTAGAGAGTGACAAGTATGACGACATTAAAGACAAAAAAATCATCACATATTGCACAGGCGGTATACGCTGTGAAGTGATTAGCGCAATGATGAAAAGGCGCGGTTTCAGTGATGTCTACCAGATCGACGGCGGTATTGTGAAATACGGTGAGACCTACGGCGACGATGGCCTGTGGGAAGGTTCACTCCGTGTATTCGATAATCGTATGACAGTGAATTTCAGCGATCACGCCAAAACAATCGGCGAATGCAGCCACTGTAGCGCGAAAACCGCCAACTTTGAAAACTGTGCATTGCCAGAATGTAACGAGCTTGTACTAATCTGCGAAACCTGCAAAGAGCAACCAGATTTGCTATTCCACACGACCCTTTGCCGCGAAAGACAAACTGACAAGATTGGAGCTATGGCATAATGCCACATATTCATAACGAACCCGACCAGCATGATATGACAGTGAGTGGGTATATTGTGCGTACTGATGGCAACGAGCCGCTTTGCCTCGTACATATGCATAAAAAGATTGGCAAACTAATGCAGATCGGTGGCCACATTGAACTCAACGAGACACCATGGGCAGCAATTGCGCATGAACTCGAAGAAGAAAGTGGGTATCAGCTAAACGAACTGAAGGTTGTGCAATACACAGCCGACCGCGTCGTCGATGCAAGTAATGTTAGTCACCCGACACCGTACTTAATGAATACGCACAATGTAGGTAACGAACATTACCACTCAGATTTATGTTTTGGCTTTGTAGCTCGAAGCTTGCCTGTTCGGAATATGGCTGATGGCGAATCTGATGATATACGCTGGCTCACACTCAGCGAACTTCGCGAGGCCGCTAAAAACGGTGATGCGCTCCAAGATGTAAGCAATATGTACACATTTCTCATCGAGCACCTCAATATATACGTACTCGTGCCGGCACTAGACTTTTCAGTTGATAAGCCAACTATTGCAGCCGCCACATATAAGCGCGGTGCACCTGGTAAGTAATGCGTTCGCGCCACATTAAAATGGTGATATACTTAAGGTATTATGGCGTTATATAACACACGAACCAAGCAAGAGTTTGAAGATAAGGTACTGAACAGCAAAAAAACAGTCCTTGTTGATTTTTGGGCAGATTGGTGTCCGCCTTGCCGTGCGATGGCGCCGATTCTTCATGATTTAGGCAACGAACTCGACGAGACAATCGACATTGTCAAGGTTGATATCGAAGATGGCGCCGAGAATTCTGCGCTTGCTGTCGAATATGGTATCAGCAGCATTCCAAACATGCATATTTTTAAGGGCGGCAAAGTTGTCGACCATGTAATCGGTATGGTTCCAAAAGTACACCTTGTTGAAGTGCTCAACCAGGCTGCTAAGTAATTCTTTTAGGCAATAATGAGCGACCTGCTTGACGAAATCTACCAAGCGATTCTTAATGACCCAATGAACGCCGAAATGAGCGCCAAGGGATATGTGCCAGTGTATACTGCCTCCGCAAAGTCGCGGATTGTTATCGTCGGCCAGGCCCCAGGGCGAAAAGCACAGGAATCCATGAAGCCATGGAACGATGCGAGCGGCGTGCTACTTCGTTCGTGGCTTGGCGTAACAGACGAGCAATTCTACAACCCAGATTTATTTGCCCTTGTGCCAATGGATTTTTACTACCCGGGTAAAGGCGCGCACGGCGATCTCCCACCCCGTAAAGGTTTCGCCGAAAAATGGCACCCAAAAATATTTGAGCACATGCCAAATGTTGAGCTAATTATCCTGGTCGGTACATATTCACAAAAATATTATCTTGGCAAAGGCGTCGGTAAGAATCTCACTGAAACAGTCTTTGCGTACCACCAGTATGCGCCAAAGTTTTTTCCACTTGTTCATCCGAGTCCGCTGAATATCGGGTGGCGAAAGAACAACGCATGGTTCGAAACAGATATCGTACCAGAACTCCGTACGCGCGTTGTCGAGATTCTCAAATAAAGCAAAATCCCCTCGGTGAGGAGGGGAGTAGTACCTAGAACGCCTGACGAATTATCTAAATCGTTACGGCAATCTCAATAAAAAAGAGACCGAGGCCAACTGGGCTGGCCAAACTGAACCAACTACCCATGAATGCCAGTTTTGCTGGGTCCAGTGGTATTCACGGCGCTTTCGTTCCCTGTCTGAAAGATTCGACACAGGAGACTCTATTTTTAATAAAAGTCTCTATCTTCTCGTGTGCCACTGTGTAATTATTCCGTAGGGTTACCGGCTGCCTTGGGCTTATCACTGAGGAAAGTATATCACTGGCATGTGAACTTTAAGAGCGTTTGGTGAAATCGAGCGCAAGAGAATTAATGCAATACCGGTCACCAGTAGTTTCTTGTGGCCCATCAGGGAAAATGTGCCCAAGGTGTCCACCGCAATTTGCGCACGTCACCTCTGTGCGGACCATTCCATGTGAGGTGTCTTCCGTAAAAACAACAGAGCCTTTAATAGCCCGGTCAAAACTTGGCCAGCCGCAGTTGCTTTCGTATTTTGTCTGGGAATCAAACAATTTTGCACCACAGTTAGCGCAAGCATACGTGCCATCCTCGTGATTTTCTAGCCACTTACCGCTAAACGGGGCCTCGGTAGCTTTATCAAAAAGAACGGCTTGCTGTTCTGGTGTAAGTGACGAATTCTTCATATATTTAGTATACTCGTATTATGAATAAGCTTATAATTGGTGGCGGCTGCTTTTGGGGAATGGAAGAACTTTTCCGCGTTCAGCCGGGCGTAACAGATACTCGCGTAGGGTATGCGGGTGGTGCTAACGATAACCCGACATACGAAAATCATCCAGGACATGCCGAAGCACTCGAACTAACCTTTGACCCAGCCAAAACATCGCACGGTGCACTGCTTGATTACTTTTTCAAGATTCATGACCCGACAACCAAAAATAGACAAGGTAATGATGCCGGTACGAGCTATCGGTCAGTAATATTCTACAAAAGCGATGATGAAAAGCGCGCAGCAGAAGAGGCGATCACGCGCAACCAACCGCATTGGGAAGATCCAATCGTCACGCAGATTGAGCCGCTCACGAAGTTCTGGTCAGCTGAAGGATATCATCAAGACTATCTCCAAAAGAATCCAGGCGGCTATACATGCCACTATGAGCGGCCTTGGTAATTCGCGTATACTGTAAGAGTGAACACAGCACTTAGACAAAAGCTAACTACACTCCCAAATAGCCCTGGCGTGTACTTCCATAAATCGGCGGATGGCGAAATTATTTACGTTGGCAAGGCGGCGATACTAAAGAATCGTGTGCGGCAGTACTTTCAGAGCAAAAAAGATTTTGACGTTAAGACCTTGGCACTGGTGAATGAAATTGCAGATACCGACTGGGTTGAGACCGAGAGTGAGATTGACGCACTGTTCTTAGAGAGTGAGATGGTCAAGCGCTACATGCCGCGCTATAACATTTTGCTACGTGATGACAAATCCCAAACATTTGTACGTATTGATATGAGGAGTGAATGGCCAACAGTGACATTCACACGCAATCCAGCCGATGACGGCGCCAAGTATATAGGCCCGTTCTATAATGGGTTTGCCGTCAAAAAGGCACTGCGATATTTGCGTAAAGTATTCCCGTATTACACAAACGAGCCGCGACGAGATCGCAATAGCTTGGATGTCCAGATTGGTTTAGAGCCACGCCACGACATTACAAGTACGGAATATAAAGCAAGTCTCAAAAAACTTATTAAATATGTAGAAGGCGGCCGTCTTGCTATCGTGAAGTCACTCGAACAGGACATGAAGCGCGCTGCCAAGAATGAAGAGTTTGAACTTGCGGCCAGCTACCGCAATAAGCTCTCGCACCTACGTGAATTACAGCGTCGTATTATGTTTGGCGATAGAGAATTCATGGACATCTCTAAAGATAAGGCGCTCACACAGCTCACTGAATTGCTTGGGCTTGCCAGCGTGCCAGCTCGCATTGAAGGCTACGATATCTCACATATGAGCGGCACAAATGTTGTTGCAAGCATGGTAGTGTTCACAAATGGGGTAAGTGACCGTAGTAACTACCGTAAATTTAAAATGAGTAGGGCGACAAACGATGATACTGCAAATATGGCTGAGACAGTCTCGCGTCGTTTTAGCGAAAAAAATATCAGAGCCTGGGGGATGCCAGACCTTATATTGATCGATGGCGGCAAAGGCCAGCTGCATGCCGCACAAGCCGCACTTGAGCTTACCGGTGTACAAGTACCCGCAGTCAGTATCGCAAAGCGCGAAGAAGAACTAGTGGTGGCGAAAAACGCACCGCATATTAAAGATGACTTTTTACAAGAATTAATTCGTTCGCAACAAGACGGTGTGAGTGTCATTGAATCAGGCGGATATTATTTCATTAACCTTCACGTTGGCCGTCACAATGCAGGCGGACATTCGCGCAACTTACGTGGTGGTGATAGTCTTAGCCCATATGACGAGCTAACAAAGCTCTTTCAGCGAATCCGTGATGAGTCACATCGCTTTGCGGTGAGCTACCACACAACTCTTAAGCGCCAAGGCGCAATAAAAAGTCAGCTTGATGATATCCCTGGGGTTGGGCCCGTTATGAAAAAGAAGCTACTTAAGCAATTTGGTAGTGTGCGGGGTGTTTCGGCGGCAGGCGAAACTGATTTGCGCGCAGTTGTCGGTCCGCTTTTAGCAAGCCGCATTCGGGCGCATATTAACAGACAAGAATAGTTTGTAGCGATGCTACAATAAATATATGTTTCATACCAATAACCGCAAGCGACTCTTCGCCAAAGCTAAAGGCGAACTTATTATTCTCACCGCGTATGACAGTGTGCAACAATCGGGCGATATGGCAGCGCCATTTTTACAGGAATCATCATTTTGGTGGGTAACAGGAATTAATCAGCCTGGCTGGAAGGTGATTCTCGATACGGCACGAGGTGAGGCTATGCTTGTCCGGCCACAGCGCTCGGATATTGACGTTATTTTTAATGGTGAATCAGATGATAACGAAGTGCGTGCAATTAGCGGTATTCAGCACATTATTTCGCAGCGCGAATTCGAGGGCCAATTACGCCAACTGCATCGCCATCATACAATTGCGTACACCCTAACACAGAAAGAAGACCATGAGTTTGTACTGAATCCAGCAAAGGCTACGCTGGTAGCGATGCTAAAGAGAATCTTCGACTCTGTACAGTATTCTGACTCGCTACTTGCTGAACTTAAAGCGATCAAGCAGCTAGATGAACTTGGGCGTATGCGCGCAGCAATGAAACTAACTTGTGATACTTTTAGCTCGGTACAATCCCAGCTTGCTTCATTTAAAACAGAGGCCGAGATTGAAGCGGAATTTATTTACGCATTTCATAAAGCCGGCGCTCATCATGCGTACGAGCCAATTGTTGCGAGCGGGTCGCATGCATGTACGCTTCATTACATAGAAAACTCAGGCAAATTACGAGCCCGTGAAATGGTTCTCATTGATATCGGTGCACGTGTGGATGGCTATTCGGCAGATGTGACGCGCACATATTGCCGCAACCCAACTAAACGCCAAAGTGAGGTGCACGCAGTAGTCGTTGAGGCAGAGCAAGCGATCATTGGACTTATCATGCCAGGCTTGCCGGTCGCAGACTACCTGAAGCAAGTCGATGAAATTATGAAACAGGCACTTCAGAAACTTGGACTGCTGGAGGATATCAATGATACCGAGACTTATCGTAAATACTTTCCCCACGCTGTTAGCCATGGGTTGGGCGTTGATACACATGACAGCTTAGGCCGACCGCGTTATCTTGAGGCGGGTATGGTGCTGACGGTGGAGCCGGGAATTTATATCCCCGAAGAATCAATTGGCGTACGGATTGAGGACGATATCCTGGTTACCTCAACTGGCTGCGAGAACATGACAGGCCAATTATCCACAGCGCTTACCATCTAGTATTTAACTAGCATATTCGATATAATATCTACAACAATGAAACGGCAGCTTTTTACATTTGTCATACGCTGGGTACTCAATTCCTTTGGTTTATGGGTTGCAGTACGTATATTCGGCACCGGCTATAGCAATGAGCAGATCTCTAACAGCATATCAGTCTTCTTGGTCGCAGGGCTCATCTTCTCGGTTGTTAACGCAATCCTTAAGCCGATCGTAATTATCTTGTCACTTCCTGCGATTCTTATCACTTTGGGACTCTTTACGGTCATCGTGAATGGTCTCATGGTATACATCTCGCTCAAGCTCGCACCAGGAATGCACATGACATTTCTTAACTCAGTACTTACCGGATTGGTGCTAAGTTTGGTAAACTATATTGTAAGTAGTGCACTAGAACTTGAATACGGACGCACACGGGAGGAAAAATTATGAATTTGACAACTATTTTACAGGTAGTAACTGTTGGCTCGGCGGTGCTTCTTGTTATCGCCATTCTATTACAACAACGTGGCGCAAGCCTTGGCGCTGGTTTTGGTGGCTCAAACGAATTATACACAACTAGGCGTGGCCTCGATAAGAACCTTTTTGAGGTAACCATCGTACTTGCAGTGATCTTTGTCTTGTCAATTCTTATTAGCCTTGTAGTACCAAATCTTAAGTAACGGATTACAATTACGTGGACGACGAACAAAAGAGGTGGGGTAAAGTTCGCGGTGGTATGAAGCTTAACCGTAAGCAGCTTCTTCGTCGTATGCGTCGTGCAGAGGCTGTCTCAACGAAGCACGCCCACAAGTTTGTCATTGGCCGCATTAATAATATACGGCTCGTCTCACGCGAAATTACCCTATGGCTAGTATTTGTCGGTGTCTTAATTGCTGGGCTGGGTGTCCAAATTCTATGGAGCCAAGACAGTTATATGATGACAACACCGCAAGGCGGCGGCGCATATGTTGAAGGAGCAGTAGGGAGGATTGATACGCTTAATCCGCTATTCTCATCTACAGATACTGAAGTCTCAGCGGCACGGTTAGTATTTTCGTCACTCTATAACTATGATCGAACGGGCACACTCCATCAAGACTTGGCCATGGATATGGTTGCTGATTCTTCGCAAAGGGTATATACCATCACGATGCGTGGTGACGCAAAGTGGCAAGATGATAAACCGGTTACCGCACAAGATGTCGTATTTACAATTAACCTCATTAAAAATCCAGCCACACGTTCGCCACTGCGCGTAAACTGGCTTGATATATCAGCAACAGCTCTCAATAATACAAGCGTGCAGTTTACGCTGCCTGCAGTTTACGCAGCGTTTCCTCAGGCGCTTACGTTCCCAATTATGCCAATGCATCTTTTGAAATCACTCGATCCATCGGCTGTGCGTGAAAGCGTATTCAGCCAAAGTCCAGTCGGAAGCGGTCCATTCAAGTTCTCCCGGTTGCAGCAGATTGACAGCGCAACGGGCCAGAAAGTGGTACATCTGGTCGCAAACACAAAATACTACGCAGGTCGCCCAAAGCTCGATCGATTTGAGCTCCGTTCATATCCTACCGAGACTGCACTAATTCGCGCAGTGAATAATGGCGAAGTGACCGGGGCCTCAGACGTATCGGTGACGGGCGTGAAAGAAGTGAAGACTAAACAAGCAACTATTACGTCTGAATCTGTCGATAGTGGAGTTTATCTATTATTCAATATGCAGAACCCAGTATTAAAAGACGCATCCGTTCGGCAGGCGTTGCAGCTCGCAACAAATACAGCAGATATCCGCAAGGCCCTTGGCGGAGGCGTACTTCCGCTTGACGGGCCATTGCTACAGAATCAACTTACTGGGGTGAATGTGCCGCACGCGCCTGCACCGGATGTCGTGAAAGCAAATCAGTTACTTGAAAGCGATGGTTGGAAACTTGTAAATGGGTATCGAGTAAAGGATGGGCAGACACTGCAGCTCGGAATTACAACGACGAAAGATAGTGAGTATGAGGCAGTATTAAAACAAGTTGAAGCACAGTGGCATAAGGTCGGGGTAAAGGCGGTAACGAATGTGATAGACACTTCAAGTACGACATCAACATTCGTGCAGAATGTTCTGCAGGCGCGCAACTTCGACGTGCTATTATATGAACTTTCACTCGGTGCCGATCCAGATGTCTATGCGTATTGGCACTCATCGCAAATTGGCATGTCAGGTTATAATTTCTCTAATTACTCAAATCGTATTGTTGATGCCAGCCTTGCAAGTGCTCGCTCGCGCATTGAGCCGGACTTGCGTAACGCAAAGTATACATTATTCGTCCGGCAGTGGTTTGCCGATGCTCCTGCGATCGCTCTTTACCAGTCTGCAGTTGAGTATGTCACGGCTAGTGGTGTGCAAGCAACAAGATCGGGTGGTCGTCTTGTGACGCTCGCTGATCGATATGCAGATATACAATATTGGACTGTTCAGAACGGGTTGATGTACAAAACGCCGTAAAGCACGGCGATGATATATAAAAGAGAAGGAGAATGAGTATGAATCACGAGTTTGACATTACTGTTACAAAAAAGATTAATGCAACGCCAGCTGAAATATGGCACGCTCTCACAGATCGTGAGGCTGTAAAGCAATGGCTGTTTGGAACAGAAGTCAACTCTACTTGGCAGCAAGGAGCGTCAATAACATACCGAGGTGTATGGGATGGCAAGCCTTATGAGGACAAGGGCGTGATTCAAGATATCACACCTGAAGTGCTGCTAAAGACAACGTACTTTAGTCCACTTTCCGGCAAGGAGGACATCTCCGAGAATTATAATCTTGTTACTTATGTTATAGCCCGAAACGATGACGGAACAAGCGGTCTATCTGTAACACAAGAAAATAATGACTCACAGGAAACCGCGGATAATATGAAAGGCAACTGGCAGCAAATGCTCGATGGACTTGCTGCATATATCACAAGTTCGAAAACTATGTCCAAGTCGTAGCCGATTGGAGAACCGAGCTGGAAACTTGTAATCGTATAACATGGAGGCACGTACGGGAGTTGCACCCGTCTACGCGGTTTTGCAGACCGCTGCGTAACTGCTCCGCCAACGCGCCATCTAGGACATTATAGCGGATGGAGTATGGCTCAATAGAATTGCTAACCCATGCCCGCTGTAGCTGTAACACCTCTTGCAAACAGAGACCAAGTCTGGTATATTTTGATAGTACATTCATCCCTATGCACTGGTGGCGGAATTGGTAGACGCGCTAGCTTGAGGGGCTAGTGGCCATTGCGGCCGTGGAGGTTCAAGTCCTCTTCAGTGCACCACGAGATAATCAAAGATACAAAAGTGCTCCACAATTGGAGCACTTTTTGTTTTATAAAGAGCCTTTATCTGTGATGCTGCATTCACCCCCGAATCAAGACACCCGCACCTGTCGTGCCTAGCGGTGCCTTCTCTCTTTTGCTATAATTCAAATATGAGTGAAAAATCAACATCAAGTGGTGAAAAGTTTATTGCAGGAAGCGATGAGTATTTGCAGCTAGACCCCGAGGGACCTCCTCAATTTGAGCAAAAGCTTGAGTCGCATAAACAGTCTTTCGAGTCCGATGTTCCCCAAAAAGGAACATCTTTGAATACAGACAATGATCTCAGCTATGATGATGAAGAATATGAGGCCTGGCTTGAGAGTGAGCCAGTAGTTGATAGGCTGCCACCTGAGTTTAAGCTCAATGAGGAATCGCTCACGCGGAAGCAAGATCTACAGCGACAACTAGATGAGTTGCATAGGCGGCTTATCTCACCTGAGGTTCAAGAGAAAGCGTATTATGGTTCAGGTGGTCAAAATGAGGTTATAGTGCGGATGCAGGCGCTCCAGCGAGAGAAACTCCCAGAAGTATATGCGGATATACGATATGAAAGTGGGTTTTTGCCGATTCACACCATGCAGCGGAGTGAAAAATGGTGCCAACTCGCGAGTATGGAAAATGCATTAAGAACGTTTGATCCACAATCACTGATCACGCAAGAAGATATAGCTCAGGAACTACAGGTGGCACACCATTCAGGGCCAGAGACCTCTCGTCTTATGGACTGGGCACGTCGAAGGGGATTCCGCGTAGATGAAGTAAGTACTGTGCTCGATATGATTAGCACTTTGACTACAGGTGGCAAGGTCATGCTATCAATGGGCCAGCATGCCACAGGGTATGGGGTGGGACATACTATTCTCATTTCGGGTATACAGATAGATAGAGGAAAAATAGTGTTTATTGATAATGATTCTGGCCTATTAGGCAATACCCCAGGGACAATAGGTCTCAATCGAATGATTGAACTGATACAGCCCACAGGGACAAGCAACAATAGGCTCACGCCCTCCTACGCTCTTTCGCTTCCTAGCGCAACTCCGGAAGCTTGGCGGTCTTAATTACACAGCTCCTCGCAGGTTGTGTAAGCTCCAACTATAAACGCTAAGAACTGTACCAAGTTTGTGAAACTTCTCTTGGTACTGCACTAAAAAGTCGATAGCATCTTAAGGCGTCACATGTTCTGGGTCGATTGTCTCCAAATACGCGACTACTTTGTCGATGTTATCTTTCTCATTATCTCACAACTATCATTGAACGATAATATATTGAGACTGCCTTCATAAACTATCTTTCGGTCAAGCACGGCTAATTTACGATGATGGCCTACTGTATAGAGTACTATGACACCCAGCTTTTGCATGTCGCCAATCGCATTTAAACCCAATCACGAATTAGCCTCAAAGAATAAGGCACGCTACAATTTCTCTGTTAGTTGTCAAACAAACAGGAGAAATAATATAGTAGATGTCTTTGTTTGGGATATGACGCAGTAGTGTCATATCCCAAACACCAAAAACCCGGTGTCCGCTTGGTATACGACTAATACCAGGATTGCTCTCCAAAGCTCCCTTGTTACCAGAATTTCGTGGCACATAGTCACCGAATTCTCCCAATGCTTGCCTAGCTACTTACTCGCACTCTCTCAAAGAGTGCGCCACTGTGCTTCGTCGATTCTACTATGCTTCCGGTCTGTTGGCGCGGATGTGCCAACAGACACAAAGTCGCGAAAGGAATCGCAACGTTTGGCAAGAACTGGCAGGGCTTGCACTATGGGTTTAAGTTGCACGCCAGTATAGACTATTACGGCAGACTTTCTGCTGTTTGGTTTACTGGTGCGAATGAAGCCGACGTGTTACAGCTCAAACATCTCGTGAATACCACGACGAGAGTCGTGGTGGGTGATGCTGACTTTACTGCCAGCGTCACCCGACGGCAGCTTTGGCGAGACTACCGTTGCATGGTCATCTCACCGTCTCGACCAAGACAAATCTGGACAATGGCTACATGGCAACACATGCTCCTCTAACTTAGACCAAAGATTGAAGCTGCGTTTGGAAAGTTTAAAGAGCATTACTTCTTGGTCGCTTCGTTTCCTAGAAGTGTGCAGGGCTACGCCCTGCACTATATCCGCACACTACTTGATTACCAGATGAAGACTAATTCGTGATTGGGGTCATTTAGCGCCTGATGATAGTAGTCACCATCGTGCTCATTTGGGTTGCGAGTATTTACAGTTATCTTTACATTGCCGCTAAGTAATTTTGCGACCGTCAGTAAAAGCATACTCATTTGCTTCTCGGTAATAAATGGGCTTTCTATAATTACTTCGTCTACTGTGTGATAGATCGCGCATAAAGACCTTATAGACGTATCTTGATCGTATAGAGTACTTTCCTTAAACATGATACTGACTCTCCTCAGTATCAGGATTAATAATATGTATTTCTTTGTTATAGTAAACCCAATCTAGATCAGTTAGCTTCTCGTGTATCAGGACCAAACTAGGTTCCAAGGTGTTCCACGACAGGTCAATGTGGCGCACCATGAATTTATTTCAGATAAAATTCCTCGAATTTCTGAGGATTTTTTATTTGCCGAATAATATGACGCGAGTCCTCAAAAAAATAAAAAGACCCTCAGTGACGGGTGGTTTTATAGTGGCAATACATATCTTAGAAAAGGTGAGACCCCGCTAGTCGCAGCGGGGTCTCACCTTGTGAGGTGTGCTGCTTTCTAGCGGGGCGCGGCGTCAGCGCGGTGAGAAGGCATGCGTCTTGGGGTCGTAGACCTCATAGGCAGCACTCGTCGAGTTGTTCTGGTCCGTGATCTCCCCACGGAGGAGCCGCAACATCAGGTAGATTTCCGTTGGCCAGCTCTCGGGGAGAAGGATGAGTTCGACCGTGCGGTCAATGCGGGCGTCGTACTTGGTGATGTTGAACGTCCACCTGAGGCTTTCGTAGAACTCCTCTTCATCAGTGCCGAGCACGGCGAAGACTGCCTCCTGCGGCGTCTCCGTTCGCTCAGTCGACCAGGTGTTGCCGTTGTCGTCGCCGTCGATGAGGGGGATAATGCACGGATTCATCATACGCTTGCTGTACGCCAAGCTCAGCTCGTCGTCCACAACCGCCATCAGGCGGTATTCCGGCCCGGTGTAGTAGGGCGGTCCATCAGTGTGATGGGTGATGTTGTCGAGCCAGATGGCGTGAACGCCGGATTGAGCAACGAGCATCTCAGCCATCTCGGCGGCGATGCCCCGAGCGGCCTGCTTGTCCTGGGTGTCCATGACATCCCTTTCGACTCGGGTGGTGCGAGCACGTGTCTCGTGCTGACAGAATTATTATAATATAAAATACATTATAGGTCAACTTACTATACTTAGCTCTTGTACGTTGCTAATTTCGTTTAGCGCTTGATAGTAATCATAATCGTGCCCATTGTAGATTACGAGTGCCGACACAGTCTTTACGCAGCGACCACGAAATTTGCGAAAACGGGCGGGACTCGATGAGCTCGTTCGGAAAATGCAAGAAGAGTCGCAATATCTTCTCGATACACACATAGCAAAGGGGCTTACTAACGCAGATCGTGCCGTACTGTCACTTGCTAGAGATGCCCTCATTAAGTCGCACAAGGAAGGTGCCCGCCAAAGTTCTCACGGGTGGTGAGATGATCAAACCGGCCTTACAACATGGGTTACGACCCGCGTGGGAACAGAATCGAAACATTCATTTGGTCGGGTGCAAAAGATACATTCGTACGACCGGCCGAGCAGGACGCGCTCCACAAACTTATGCCACAGGCCACCCTTGTGCGTGATCCTGAAGGAGCGCATTTCCCACCTACTCACCACCCGTAATGAGTGCGGTTTTGCGCTGGTGTGTCACTGGTGTATTCCCGGACGGGTGGCACGCTATGATCGTGTAAGAGTAGCCAGAATTACCGCATTTACTTTGGCTACAGCATTAAAGGCATTTCGAATATAAAATAGGGCGAAGTTTATCGTTAAGCATGCTGGGCCGGACAGGAGTTTCGGTCTACATACAGATGCGCCACCGAATGGATAGATGATGCTTGCTACAGATGAGAAATAAATCTATATATTACCATTTCCAGTCACCAGGGCGCTCCCTTAGTTAGACATGAACAATACACTTCGTGGTATGAGGTGGCACCCCCCTCTATGCTCGATCACGGGCGAGTAAACCCTGCATAAAGGTCTCCGGCAGGCCGTTACGTAGTCCCTCCTTGGTAAATTTGTGCAGAGGTTCTTTGATAGTGAGATACTCTTCCAGATAGAGATAGAGATCAATAAGGGTAGCTTTGTCGGTTGCAGACAGATTTTGACCCTGGGCGGTGATTGACCGCATACTATCCAGCGCTGTATCAATCTCGGAGGGATGAGATATTAATTGCGCCACGGCTACCACAATATCTACATAGGAAGCATTGTCCGGCACGTGCAATGATTGACGACTTGCTTGTTTGAACGCCCACCCTGCCCTGAGGAAAGAAATACCAACAAGCAGATACCACGTCAGGCCAATATGATAAACAGCATAGCCCGATGTAAGGAAGTAACTCTTAGTAATAACTTCCTGAATAGTGGCAATTGTAAGAGTGCCCATTGCAATTGCTGTCCACGTCATAGCCTCCTTATAAATCGGACCGATAATCTGACGAATACGAAGCGCCACAAATGCTGCCGCAGCATTTGGCCCGCTACTCACTGCTAGTAAACCGAAGGTTGTGTCGAATATTAGTTCCGTGTCCGTTACTTTGGGATGTGGCAATAAAATCACAATTAAAGCCAGTACTATCGAACCGGCCAATATTAATACAGACGAATTCACTCGCTGGTTAATATCCAACAGTTTTATAAATCTACGCATCCCAACATACATGCACCCAGCGCCAATTACATAAGGCGTCGAAACCAACACCACAAGACCGGGGATCAATTGCGCCAAACCACTGATAACGCCACTGCCTATATTAAATATAACTATACCAGCTGCCAGCCAATAATATGCTATTTTCAGGCCGCTTTTAAAAGTCTTAAGACTTGATAAAAAATACCACAACGCTACTGCTTGTGTAAGGGTAATTGCGAATCCAACAGCGATACTATAACTCAAGCCAATTGCTTTTGCCGCGGGGAATAAAAAGAAGGCCGAGGATGAAATCAAGCCTATTACTATCAGTAGTATGATAAATTTCTTGTTTGCGCTCATAATCTACCCGGATCTTCTTATACCATTGACCTAAGCATAAATGTTTTGTCGTATGCGGTCAAGTAAAGCCATGGTATTATATGTCCATATTCCATCCGGTACTTCGCGGTACACTCGAGATGCTGATCAGCTCGGGTATCGAGGCCCTGAGTGACTGGACGTGCGGGGCTTGGTGACGATATGGATCTCCCTTCGCAGCCGATCTGATCTAGGTCGTTAGGTTTTACGCATTAGAACCAAGCCATTTTAATATATTCTGAGCTACGTTATGATAACAGTATGCGGTTGGCTCATATACGTCAAAAAGGAACTTTCAACGAACCGGTGTGGCATGTGCTTGTTGTGCTCACCGTGGCCATAGTTTTACAGGCAGCGCTCAATAACCAGCTAACGTTCGGTTTTAAGTATGTCATTATCGCACTCGAGGTAGTCTTGTTCGTGATTCTCAGTACGTTTTTCCTGCCACTAGCGTGGCGGCGCATCGTGGCAATTGCACTGTTGGCATTGATTTCAGTGGCTAACATGGTGTCTCTTAGTGTCGTGATCGCGGCACTTATCGGTAGCGCGCAGGTGAACGGGCGCGAACTGCTATTTTCAAGCGTGGTGATTTATCTCACGAACGTGATTGTTTTTGGGCTTTGGTATTGGGAATTAGATAACCAACGTACGAACGTGGATGATTTTCAGTTTCCACAGCGTGCGGGTGAAACCTCCCAGAGGCCTACGTTTCTGGACTATCTGTATGTTTCTATTACGAACGCCAGCGCCTTTAGCCCCACCGATACGCTGCCGCTCACGCACCGGGCAAAATATCTCATGGCACTCCAGTCACTTACGTCGCTGGCAATCGTTGTGCTCGTAACGGCTCGAGCGGTGAATATTCTTAGTTAGCCTTACGTGATCAATCTACAAGTATCCGGCGGACGTCTGGCGAAAGTGTCGTCAAGAGATTATAGGTGAATAACCCATGCTGTTTTGCGGCGTTAGCGATGCTGTTTTTGTTTTTCCCGTCAGAGCTAAACACAATGGCTTCATCGCCTACTTTTGCCGTCATTCCGTCAAGGTTGATCATGGTATGGTTCATGCAGACGCGACCGACGATGACGGCATACGACGCGCCGAGCTTTACGATGCCCGTATTGCTGAATGTGCGGGGCATACCCTCGTAGTATCCCAATGGTAATACGCCAATCCGCATGGCCTTAGGGGCGGTGAACGTATAGTTATAGCTGACCTGGTCGCCCTTATCTAGATAGATCGTTTTGGTGATTGTACTTATAAGCTGGAGGGCGGGCCGGAGGCCTACTAACTTTGAGTGCTCTAAATGTCCAGGCGAAAACGGGTTGATGCCGTAGAGGCCGATACCTAGTCGCATGGCGGTGGCGTATTTGGACTTTGCCTTTAAGCTGCCAGCTGTTTGGGCAACATGGAACATTGTTGGTGAGGCGCCAGCCATGCGGACTGTCTCGACACATTCATCGAAGATCCGAACGGCGTTTTCTACCGTTTCGGCGTTATTGCCGTCACTATCGGCAAGATGACTCATGACCCCCTCTAGTCGGAGATTCGGATAACTAAGAATAAGACTTGTTAACTCCGAAAGCTCGGTCTTTGCCGCACCATAGCGGTTCATGCCGGTATTACATTCAAGGTGAACGACAACGTGTTTGCCAGTTTTCCCGAGTGCACGTATTGCTGCTTTGTCCTGCACGACAAAGGCGAACTGGTCATATGTTAACTTGGCGAAGTTCTCGGGCTTTATTGCGCCCATGACAAGCACTGGTTGCTGGCTGACTTTGCGGACTCGTAGTGCTTCAAAGTAGCCGTCAACGGCAATGTAGGGCAATGATTGGTCCTTTAGTGCTGTCGCTACCTGTTCGATGCCGTGGCCGTAGGCGTTGCCTTTCAATACCGGGATAACCTGCTTGCCCGAAAGTGCTGCGAACAAGTCAAAGTTATGGACTAGAGCACTTTTTGATACTTCGATTCGATTGTGGGTTGCAAAGTCTTTTTCAAAACTGGAGATAAATCGATCGATTGTCGTGCGAATAGTCATATACTTATCTTACGCTGGTTAACGCGACTGTAAAAGCCGGGTATTCCGACGTATGATGAGTGCGTAGAGGATATAGTGGTCGAAGCGCCGCTACATATGATGTTGGCGTGGTGCAGTCTATGCTCAAGGACGAAATACCAACACTAGGCTAAAACACATGTAAGTGTCATAATTAAGTCATGACAAATATGCCGCAATTGCATCGGGTAACACGTATACGGGGTGAGCTGGCATTGCACCCAAATATTACAAAGGTTGTCGAAGGCTTTTTTGAACATCCCGAGCGTGCCGAAACGGGGAAACTATACACAACAGCCCAACTGATCGTTGACCAAGGCGATTACCAGGGGCGTCGTTATGACCGACAACTAAGCGACTGGGAGCGGTCGATGGCATTAAAACGAATGGCATCGCAAATATTTAGAATCGGACCGCCGTTGCAATTATACGAAGGGTCTGTAATGGGCCGGCTGCAGTTTAGCGTCCATCCAGATGATAAGCAAGGCCTAACTGAACTTCGTGAATACTTGGCGGAAATTGGTGGCATCGAACCCGTTCCTGCTGACGATATGCTGTACCTAGAGCTTTCCAGGGGCGCCTTGGCAAAAAACGCCGCGACACGACGTGAACAACGTGACGAAACGCTGGGCAAACTTGCCTCTATGTTGCGTCACCCGACCGCTGCCACACACCTAACAGCCACGAACTTGCGTATGGTTACTAAAGATATGACTCGTCGCCTGATGGCCGAACCCGATGCGGCATAAGCGTTATACTATATGAAAAATTGTTAAGTTCATAGTTGCCTTCCTGCAAAGCACCTAATCACCCTTGTTAAGGTAACGGCTTCTTATGGTAAGTAGGCGCAAGGTCTATTCAGATTGATAAAAGATGAAATCATTGGGGTTCAGCATGCCGCAAATTCTAGGAGGAGTATAATAAGAACAGTAGGCGTAGGAGGTATCTATTTCGGTATGCCGATGGGAGATGTATGCACGATGAAAATCTAGTGACAACCCTAGCTCAAAAACAGAGGGCAGTTAGAGCAATCTACATCTCGTCGTATATTCCACGTAGGTGCGGCATTGCCACCTTTACAAAAGACCTAACAACGGCAATCAATAATCTAAATCCCCATGCTCTCTCCGAAATCATTGCTGTATTAGATGATATTGAGTACTCGTATCCGTGGGAGGTTAAGACACGCATCTCGCAGCAGAATCTGAGTGATTATATTGATGCTGCACGCTATATTAACCGTTCATCTACTGACATTGTCAATTTGCAGCATGAATTTGGCCTCTATGGAGGTGAAGACGGGGAGTATATTCTTTCGCTCATTGACGATCTCGAGCGGCCGCTTGTTACAACGTTTCATACGGTTTTGCCAGACCCAGATGACCATAAGGCCTACATTATGAGGCGTATTATCGATAAATCCGCTGCAGTTGTAGCTATGACAAATGAATCTCTGCAGACGCTCATTAGCAAATATAATTGCCCACCCGGAAAGGTCATCCTTATTCATCATGGTGTGCCGGATTTTGCTTTTAATGGGATGGCCACTCATAAAAAGAAGCTCCGTATTAGCGCCGCCCCAATGGTTCTCGCAGCTGGTTTACTTGGGCCCGGCAAGGGATTAGAGTATGTCATTGATGCGATGCCTGACATACTATCTAGCATACCTCAAGCGCAGCTCTATATCGTCGGACAAACGCACCCACATATCCTTAAGAATGAGGGTGAGGTATATAGGAAATCTCTTCAGAGACGAGTCCTTAAGCTTAATATTACTAAGGCAGTGAAATTTGTGAATAGATATTTAGAGGATGATGATTTACACCATTATTTTTCGGCAGCAGATTTTTTTGTTACTGCATATCCTAACCTCCAACAGCCGACTTCAGGTACACTTGCCTGGGGTATTGCTTCTGGAAAAGTTAATATTGCCACACCGTATCAGCACGCGCGCGAAATCTTGCAAGATGGCTTAGGCGTGTTGGTTAAACCAAATGATAGTAGTTCTATAGCAAATGCCGTTATTTCCTTCTGGTCTAATCCTTCAGCCATGGAGGCTATGAGAGAAAAAGCATATACAAAAGGTCGTCAAATGACATGGTCGGGTATCGGCCAGCAGTATCTGGATTTGTTTCGTACAGTTATGGAAAGAAGGTAGATATGGTCGCAAAGGTAAATATGACATATATGAAAGCTATTACCGACGATTTCGGTATATGGCAGCATTCGAAAGGAGAAACGATAGACCGTGCAAGAGGATACGCACTTGACGATTCCGCTAGAGCGCTAATTGTGTATATACTTGCTGGTGATATGAAAAGAGCAAAGGCATGTTTTAATTATCTCGCCACAAGTCAGAAAGGCACAGGTTTTGTTGGCTTTTTTGATAAAGACCATCTGCCACTTGATGACGAAAGCTCTTTGGATGCATATGGTCTTGCCATGTGGGCGCTTGCTTTTGCGATGACGCATGGGCTTGAAGAGAAGGCCGCGAGTCGCATATTTCAACGCGCAACTCGCTTTAACACTGTGCGCGATCTGCCAATCCGTACTCAAGCATATCTTCTCATGGCATTTACAATCTTAGGGGACGCGCAGCACGCGTCAATATATGCGGGCAATCTGAATCGCGCATTTGATGCCGATTTGGGCTGGTTCGAGGACTATTTACGGTATGCCAACGCTGTGTTGCCGTGGAGCTTGATTGAGTATAGCCGTAGATTTGGTTCAAGCCCTGAAATAGATGCAATGATATGTACATGCATTGCAACTCTAGAAACATACTGTAGGATTGGTATATTACCAGCCCCAATAGGCAATCACTCATGGCAACGCATTGGTGATCCAAAGAGAGACATCTATGGTCAGCAGCCAATTGATGCAGGATTTATGGTCCTTATGTACCTCGGCGCATATGAGTACTTCGGTGATGAGCAATATAGGGACCTGGCGCGTGATTGGTTCAGTTGGTTCAGTGGTAATAATATCTACAACCAGACCCTTATCCGAGAGGATGGCGCATGTGCTGATGGACTTGACGAGCCATGGAGGTGGGGTAATGGCATTAGTGATAATTATGGCTCTGAGTCCACTATTATGTACCTATGGTCAGAGATCATGATGAAGCGGGAGCTGAACACATGACGCTGTGGCACGAGCAGATTTGGAAAGAGCGGTATGGACATGTCTGTCCAGACGAGAAGGGCACACTGCTTGATATAGACATCGATAATTATGATGCGTATAATCCAGCGTTCGTTGCAAAATCACCCGAGAGCAGGCTAATCGCTGTCCGTCTCGAAAAAAGGAACAGCATTGTAGGTACGCAGCAATACCATCCTTCTATAGCCTTTGTAAAGCAAAATAAGCCATTTACGGGTCCCTGGCATCTTGACGAGCATCTGCCGCGGTTAGATATGCTTGAAGACCCTTTTGTTTTTTACGCCAAGGAGCCAAATGGCAAAAAGATTACCGTACTTGGCGGTGTACGAATCAGGGAGCGTTTTACTGATTTTTTACCGCAGACTGAGTTTTATAAAGGCGAGTCCATCCATTCGCTTGAACCTATATCGTTTGCGGTATTACATGGCCTTAAGGATATTCGACTGTTGCAGCTACCCGATGGACGCTTTCTCCTTTGTCGACGCCCCAGAGGGCAGCAGTTTGGTCGTGGTCGTATAACTCTGCATGTTATAGATACACTGAACGATCTCGTCAATAACGATGTAGCTGACTTGCCAACATTAGGGGTATTGGATAGCGGTGCGGACGTAAACGATTGGGTTGGGGTGAACGCGGTGTATCTCTTGACTCATGAGGGTAAGACACACATCGGCCTTCTTGGCCATATTGCGTTTGAAGATAAAGATCACATTGTTCACTATGCCGCCTGTACGTATACGCTGCCACTTGAGGGTCTTCTCAAGGAACAACTCACAAGAGTTGCGCCACACGTCATCGCAACGAGGGACTGCTTTCATAGCGGGCCGCGCAAAACGACCAGCCTTGGTGATGTTGTCTTCCCGGGCGCTCTTGAGCATGTTACGGGTGACACATATCGTCTTTGGGCTGGCCTTTCTGATACACGGGTTGGTGTTCTTGAGGTCGATAAGCCTTTTATATATACTGTGTCTATCTGATCGACTACCGCCCCTTCCATCTGCTATAATGTCCTAGATGGCGCGTTGGCGGAGCAGTTACGCAGCGGTCTGCAAAACCGCGTAGACGGGTGCAACTCCCGTACGTGCCTCCATGTGTATTTTGAATCAGGGAATAATTTCCCTATGCGCGGATGGCGGAATTGGTAGACGCGAGGGACTTAAAATCCCTTGACCACAAGTCGTGCGGGTTCGATTCCCGCTCTGCGCACCAAAAATAAAACTCTTAGGCTTGCCTAAGAGTTTTATTTTTGGTATGAAGAATGATTGACACCCAAAAACCGGCTAGGTAGAATACAGACTGGCGTATAACACGGTGCGTCTAGACATGAGAGGCAATCGCATGCAAGACACACGACGAAGCCGAGGTGAGCAAGTCCTCGCCTCGCTCGTCATCGCTGCCCTGTTGCTGTTGATGAGTGTCAGCTCGTCCAGCAGTGCAGCCTCGCCCATCCCCACGACCACGGGGGAGCGAGTGCGCGCATCCAGCGCAGCACATCGCAACTTTCACTGTAGCCCAGGTGTAACGCCGGCCCTCGCTGAATTGCAGCGGTACGGTACCGGCGCGCAAGTTACCCTCGCTGAGCTACAGCGGTACGGCGCCCTCTAGGGCGTAGCGCGGGATTCGGGGCGCCAAAAGCGCCCTCCTGCTTAGCTGCCTGTCCCTCCACCTCGCGAGGGGCGGGCAGCTAATTTCCATCAATACTGATATACTGTAAATATTATGGCTGCAAATGTAAAAAAGACTCGGGGAATAGCAAAAAAGAAACCAACCAAGCAGGCCGTAAAGCCATCTTTACTTTGGTATCAGTACATTGGCAGCTGGTTCGTATCTATATGGCAGTGGACTGTGCGTAAGAATCAGGCATTCCTTGTGAGGCGTCCACATCGTAGCTTTCGGCTTACTCGCCGTCGCGACTCCAACCGTAGCCTGAATATCGAGGGATATGTAGCCTTTACACTCTATGTGAATCGCACATTCCGCCAACATTGGCAGATGTTTGGCCTGCTCGTTTTTATTTACGCTCTTATCATGGCACTCCTCGGCGCAATTACCACGCAGGATACTTACAATTCAATTGATGCGCTGCTCCGAGGTGCTGCTGGAGATTTCTTCGGTAAGGGTATTGGCCAGATTGGCGAAGCTGGACTGGTAGTGCTATCTGCGTTTGCCTCAAGTGCAGGCAACTTGCAGCCCGACCAGCACGTATATCTCGTACTAAGCCTCATACTAGCCTGGCTCTCAACAGTATGGCTACTTCGCGAGATTATGCTCGGACGAAAACCAAAACTACGGGATGGCCTCTATAACTCGGGCGCACCACTTCTCTCAACGCTAGGGGTGGTGCTTGTGCTCGTAGTGCAATTGTTGCCGATTGGTCTCGTCGTTTTGGCATATGCGGCACTTTCAGCAGCCGGTGTCATTAGTGACGGGTTCGGTAGTATGTTATTCTGGCTGATTGCGGCAACTATTGCTGCAGTAGTGCTCTATTGGATCACGAGCACGATTATTGCGCTGATTGTCGTTACGCTTCCGGGGGTATACCCGCTACGCGCTGTTAAATTATCAGGCGACCTGGTAGTTGGCAGACGGCTCAGAGTGATGTATCGATTGCTATGGGGAGTTGTGGCGGTTATAGTAACATGGATTGGCGTACTGATTATTACAATTTTGGTTGACAACTGGCTAAAGATGCTACTACCAGGCATAGCTTGGCTGCCAGTCGTTCCGTATGTAGGTGCGCTGGTAACGGCATATGCTGTGGTGTGGTACGCAATGTACGCATACCTCTTTTACAGAAAGATAGTAGACGACGATGCCAAGCCGGCCTAATTTACAAAAAGCACGTGAGCGTATTGAAAAGCTGCGTGTTGCGATTAACGATTATCGCTATCACTATCACGTACTCGATGAATCAACGATGAGCGAGGCCGCGGCGGACAGCTTAAAGCACGAGCTTTCGCAGCTTGAATTAGAATACCCAGAGCTCGTCACACCCGATAGCCCAACCCAGCGCGTTGCAGGCAAGGCGCTTGATAAATTTACGAAGGTGACACATCGCACACGAATGATTAGTTTGGCGGATGTCTTCAATGATGAAGAAATTGTCGCGTGGATCGAACGTATGCAGAAAGCGTTGCCGAATGTATCAAATGAGTACCTCTGTGATATCAAAATGGACGGTTTAGCATGCTCGCTGGTATACCAGGATGGTGTGCTTCAGCAAGCGGTCACGCGTGGCGACGGCTTGGTGGGTGAGGATGTCACGATGAATGTGCGCACAATTAAAAATGTTCCCCTGCGACTACGCGGTAATCAGAAATTCGCAGCATTCTTGCGCGGTCGTACTGAAATACGTGGTGAGATTGTAATGTACAAGCAAGATTTCGCAAAACTGAACGAACAGCGTAAAGAGGCAGGCGAGTCACTTTTCAAAAACCCGCGTAATCTTGCGGCAGGAACAATTCGTCAGCTCGATCCACAGTTAGTTGCGGCACGCCCATTACACTTTGTCGGGTATGATATTATTCGCGATGATTGGGACGATGTGCCAACAATCGCATACGGATATTCTGCGATGTATGAGCTTGGTATTGAAACCAGCAAACAGACGCAGGTAGTACAGGGCAAAGCGGCAATTGTTGATTATGTTACACACCTCGGTGAAATTCGTGGAGACTTAAAATTTAACACAGATGGTGCCGTTATAAAGTTAAATGATCGAGCACAATTTGAAGATCTTGGCATTGTTGGCAAAACCCCTCGTGCTGCAGTTGCCTTTAAATTCGCCGCCGAAGAAGCAACGACAATCGTAAAGGATATCGTCATTTCGATTGGCCGCACTGGTGCTGCAACCCCAGTGGCTGTATTTGACCCTGTACAAGTTGCCGGTACGACGGTACAGCACGCTAGTCTCCATAATGCAGATGAAATTGCTCGGCTTGACGTGCGTCGTGGTGATACCGTTATCATCTTTAAAGCAGGCGACATCATTCCACAGGTTCAGAGTGTTGTTCCCGAACTTCGCCCGAAAGATTCTGCCGCAATTAATTACGAAGAAGAACTAAAACGCCAATACCCTGAGCTTGAATTTGTCCGCCCAGAGGGCGAAGTCGTCTACCGCGTGAAGGGACTCACTGGCGACCTTATACTGAAGCGCTCGCTCGAGCATTTTGTTTCAAAGGGTGCATTGGATATTGACACATTTGGTGAGAAAAACGTTGTTGCCGTAATTGACGCAGGGTATGTGAATAACCTTGCGGATATCTATCGCCTAACAAAAGAAAAACTATTGCAACTCGACCGTTTCGCTGACATTTCAGCTGCAAAACTCATTGACGCAGTCGCCGCTGCAAAAAATCCACCGCTCGAACGTTTTGTATATGGACTTGGCATTCGCCACGTTGGCGTGCAGACAGCAATTGATCTAGTAAGTCATTTTGGCAGCCTTGATGCGATCACTCATGCGACGATTGATGAGCTCGAAGGTATCGATGGTATCGGTAAAGTTGTAGCGGAGAGTATTGCGGCATGGTTTGCAGACGAAGATAATCTCATGCTTCTTGATGAGTTTACAAAACTTGGCGTCGCGCCTCATTTTGAGAAAAAGACAGGCAAGTTGCTTGGGCAAAATTTTGTCGTTACGGGTACACTTGAAAGCATGGGTCGTGACGAAGCGGCTGATGCAATCCGCGCGCTCGGTGGTACATTCCAAACGGCTGTTGCTAAAGATACGACGTATCTTGTAGCCGGTGGTAAAATTGGCGCAAGCAAGTTAAAGAAGGCCGAGCAGTATGGTACGAAGATCATTACCGAGGCCGCACTCCTAGAACTTATAAAAAATAAATAACACATCCCCGAGGAGGCAGCATGCCAACATTTCAATACGCAAAATTAGTCCGTGACAACATCCCAGGTTGGCACCGAGAAAATGGTCACACAGTAAATGGTCAGCAGCTCACTGGCGAAGCGCTACTCGAAGCGCTCGTCGCGAAGCTACACGAAGAAACGGATGAAGTGAGCGGTGCAATGAACCGCGAGGAGCTGATTGAAGAAATCGGCGATGTGCGGCAAGTCATCGATGATATCCTCACGAGTCAGAGTATTACCCAGTCAGAACTCGAGTCGAGCATGCAAAAGAAGACAGGGCGAAAAGGTGGATTTTTGCACGGCGAATACATTGAATCAGTCACTATTCCAGACGAAAATGATAAGTGGGTTCAATATTGCCGTAAGTCCCCAGAAAAATATCCAGAAATAAGCTAGAATAAGCATAAGATGAATGCAATCAAAGCGCAAAAATTGATAGTACAGAAGGCGAAGAGTGAGATTCTTCATAGTCTCGATATGACAGTCCAGCCAGGAACAATCACTGGGCTGATCGGTCCAAGCGGGTCTGGAAAAACGACGCTTATGCGCGCAATTGTTGGCGTACAGAAATATAAAGGAGAGCTGTTAGTACTTGGTAGCCCGGCAGGCTCAATATCACTGCGCCCGCGAATCGGGTACGTCACACAATCTCCAGCAGTATATGATGACTTGACTGTGAAGCAGAACATTCATTATTTTGCGCATGTCGCGGGCGTGCCGCGGAGCGAAGCTGATGTGGTAGTTACGGCGGTGCAGCTTGAAGATAGGCAAGATCAGCTCGTACGCTCGCTATCAGGTGGCCAGCGCGCACGGGTAAGTTTGGCCGTGGCACTACTTGGTAATCCGGATATGCTCGTACTTGACGAGCCAACGGTTGGACTTGATCCAATTTTGCGGAATGAATTGTGGGATCAATTCGCGGAGCTTGCACGTCAAGGCAAGACATTGCTTATATCGAGTCACGTAATGGATGAGGCCGAGCGCTGCAGTGAGCTCGCACTAATTCGTGATGGCAGGTTGCTTTGGAGTGATTCACGTCAAAAATTACTTGAAAAAACTAAGACAGGCAGCGTTGGTGATGCATTCATTGCAATGATCAGAGGGCCCGTCTAATGTACCACTTGCGGGCAACAGGCGCAACGGCTTACCGTATCGTACAACAATTACTACACGATAAGCGCACAATTGTACTGATGTTTTTAGCGCCAACTATACTGATGGCATTGCTGGCATGGGTTTTTTCTAATAATGCTCGGATATTTAATTCGATTGCACCAGCACTTCTTGGCGTTTTCCCATTCGTGATTATGTTCTTGATTACGAGTATTACGACACTGCGCGAACGCACGGGCGGCACACTTGAGCGGCTTATGGCCATGCGCATCAGTAAGGTTGATATTATTGTCGGCTATGCACTCGCCTTTGGTATATTTGGTATTATCCAGTCGGTAATTACGAGCTCGGTGGCAATTTACTGGCTGAATATGGATGTTGCTGGTCCACAGTGGTTCGTGGTAGTCGTCGCCATCGCCGATACGCTACTCGGTGTTGCGCTCGGTTTGCTCGCGAGTGCGTTTGCCCGTACCGAATTCCAAGCAGTGCAATTTATGCCAGCATTTATATTCCCCCAGCTTATTGTGTGTGGGCTATTCGTTCCGTTGGCGCAACTGCCAGACGCATTAAACGCGGCGGCATATTGGTTGCCGCTTACATATGCAGTTGATGCACTAAATGGTGTTGTTACCAATGCTAACATCACAAGTAATATGTGGCGTGATATTTGGGTGGTCTGTTGCTTCATTGTCGCCGCACTTGCATGTGCAAGCTTGACACTTAGGCGCCGTAGTTAACATACGCTTGCACTCTTTGCTATAATAAAAGCGTAATGCGATATCTTAAAACTGGCACCACCTATTGCTTTTCACCACCTATAATGATTGCTACATTCTTCATTGAGATTGGACTCGCGGTCTATGTTGCCTGGCGATATAGGCTCAACGAAATAACTCGGCTGGCAGCAGCGCTTCTATTGCTCTTGGCGGTATTCCAACTTGCTGAATATAACGTATGTGAAGGTAGCTTTGGTATTGATAGTCTTGACTGGGCACGCCTTGGTTACTTAGCAATTACCGTGCTGCCTCCAATCGGCTTTCACTTAGCAACGAAAATAGCCGGCCAAAAACAGCTGGTACTTGTAGTATTTGCGTATGCGACAGGTGCTGCATTCGCGCTCTTCTTTGCATTTTCGGGCGATGGCATCACCTCACCAGCCTGCCTTGGTAATTATGTCATCTTTAAGTCTGCTCCAGGTAGTGTCTTGCTTTACACTCTCTATTACTATGGATGGTTGATTCTGACTACTGTGTATGCGTTTACTCGTGCAAAAGCAGGGGTCGCAAGTCACAAGGCATTGGCGCTAAAATCGCTCGCCCTTGGTTATGCAGCATTCATCTTACCAACTACCGCAGCGAATATTGTTGATCCATCAACAATCTCGGGTATCCCATCAATTATGTGTGGCTTCGCAGTTATCTTGGCGATTGTTCTAGCTGGCGGAGTGTTGCCGCAGTACTATCGGGTCACGACGCTCGAAGGATTGATTAGTGGAAAAACTAAGAAGTAAATTTCCACGTCCAGTCGTTAGGGCGGGTATCGGAATCGTTGGTGGGATCGTGCTCGTTGCTGGCATAATTATGATCCCATACCCTGGCCCTGGCTGGGTCGTGGTGTTTATTGGTCTTGCTATTTTGGCGCAAGAATTTGCATGGGCCGAGCGAGTGTTACAGTACGGGCGTGGTAAATATGATCAATGGGTTGAGTGGGTGAAACATCAGCACTGGAGTGTAAAAGTGCTACTCTTTTGCTTTACGAGTATCATCGTCATTACAACCATCTGGCTACTAAATGGGTATGGCCTGATTAATACTTGGCTCCATCTTGGTCAAAACTGGCTCAACTCGCCATTCATTGCCTATGGCACACACAACATCTAGATAAAATGCGCTAAAATAGTAAGCATGCCACGGAGAAAATCAGTCAAGCAAAGTCGTAAATTATCCACACGTGAATACGCGATGGCAATGTTTCGTGTGGCGCAGACAACATATCATGCGGCACCGCTCGCGATCGTCGTACAGCTCACCGGATCAGTTATTACAGCTGTACTCCCAGTTTTCACGACCTACTTTGCGGCACGGGCGACGACTGCACTTGCTGAAGCCTATGCAGGTAATCATGCGGCAGGTAAGCAAGTACTTGTATATGTAGGGATCACGGCACTGCTTGGCGTTGTTATGACGGCATGGCAAAGTCTTGAAAGCTATGTCACGCAGCTAATGCGCTACCGTGTTGAAGCAGCTATGACCGACCATATGTATGAGCATTTTCATGAAATAGATTTTTGGCGCTATGACGATAAAAAGACGGCTGATATGTATGATAAAGCGCAACAATTTGCCCGATTTTTCCCATATATTTTCGATCGACTTGCCTCGATCGTCACTCAATTTATTACAATGCTAACAGGGCTCATTGCACTCATTTGGGTAAGCTGGTGGCTTGGACTAATCGTGCTTGCTGCAGTTATTCCAGGTATTATGATTCAGTTCCGATTATCGCGCGCAAGCGCCAAACACTGGAAAGACAACGTCGAAACTCGCCGCAGCCAAAATATGATTGAATGGCAAATTCTCCAGCCACGGTTTATGGCTGAGCTTCGCCTATATGGCATCGTTCGCTATTTACTTAATATGCGCATCCAGTTGCGCGATAAAGATGAAAAAGCACGTATAGAATTCGAGCGTAACTATATCGGTAAAAAACTAGCTGCAGATGTACTTGAAGCCGCAGCTGAGGTTACAACGCTATTTTGGATTGCTATTCAGGTTATTAGTCGTCTACAGCCGATCGGGCAGTTCCTGTATGTGCAGCAAATTGTTTCACGTACCATGACAAGTGTGAGTGGACTCGTAAACACATTAAGTTCGATCGACGAAGACATCGCGAACTTATTTGACTATAACGAATTTATGGCGTTACCTGTACAGTCTGTCGGCAAAGAATCATTAAAGGTAGTGCCAAAAACAATCACAGTCGACAACGTCTCATTTCACTATCCAACAAGTGAAAAGTTAGTGCTCCGTGATATTTCACTCACAATCGCAGCAGGGCAGCATGTCGCAATCGTAGGCGAAAATGGTGCAGGTAAGTCAACGCTCATTAAATTGCTCACAGGGCTATACGAGCCAACAAAGGGTGATATTAAGCTTGAGGGTGTGCCTCTTAGCGGCCTTAATATCGCCTCATGGCATAAATATCTCGGCGTCTTGCAGCAAGACTATATTGCCTATGGATTTGCGACGGCAAAAGATAACGTATATTACGGCGATACATCTGAAGATTTCGATGCTAACAGATTCAACGCTGCACTCGATAAAGCTGAGGCACGCAGTTTCCTAAATAAGCTCCCGCGGGGCGTTGATTCGTATGTTAATCCATGGATGGAAGATGCCGAGGGTAATTCGGGCACCGATCTGTCTGGTGGGCAATGGCAACGGCTAGCACTGGCTCGCAATTTCTATCGTGATAGCCCTGTGATCATCTTAGATGAGCCAACGAGTGCAATTGATGCACTTGCAGAATCTCGCATCTTCAGGCACCTCTTTGGTGAAAAGAGTAAGACGATTATTACTATTAGCCATCGCTTGACGACAATTGATAAAGCAGACGTCGTCTTTATGATGAAGGACGGCCAACTTGTAGAACAAGGGACAGCAAAAGAGCTTATTGCCAAAAAGGGCGAGTTTTATACAATGTTTGAAAGTCAGATTAACTAAAATAACCACCCCGTAAAGAGTGGTTATTTTAGTTAATCTGTAAAGATTACCAGCTGCGCTGACGGAAACTGTTGCCACCGCCATTGCCGCCACCGTTGCCACCGCGGAAACCGCCGTCGCGAGGCTTGTCCTCACGAGGACGAGCAAGGCTAACGTTAATAGCGCGACCGTCAAGGTCTTTGCCATTAAGTTGGTCAACTGCCTTTTGGTTGTTTGCTTCGTCTTCAAACTCAACAAAACCAAAACCCTTTGAGCGGTTTGTTTCGCGATCAGTGATCACGTGTGCGCTTTTAACTGCACCAATTTGCTCGAAGTGCGCTTTAAGGCTGTCGTCAGTAGTTGCGTAAGCAAGGCTACCGATAAATAGATTTGTCATAATGTAAATTCTATTCCTTCTTGTTAATGCTTTTCGTCAGATCGACCAAAGATCAGCGGATTGAGGAAAGAATAGAAGATACTCTTTTTCATTCACGTGTTACTTGCTCTGAACACCTCTAGTTAAGCACATTTTTGATTATTTTGCTATAGTGACTTGAAACACGCAAGCATATGCAGTATAGTATAGTCAATGCTGGTACGCATTAGGGGTACTCCCTGATGCCAAGCAAAACAAACATCTACACCAGTGCCCCGGGTGGGCGCGTAGCAGCAAAAAAATTCACCATCTAGTAATAGGTGGTGACTTTTTATTTAACACTTAGTTTGCTAGGGTAGTAATAGAACGTTAACCATAAGGAGTATAAGAATGTTTAATCCAACGTCTGCATTTAGCGGCTTTTCGGTCGATGACTTAAGCGCTGCCCGTGCCTTTTACAGTGAAAAGTTAGGTCTCGAAGTAACAGATGCCGGAGTCGGGGTGCATATTCATCTCCCAGGGGATAAGGTACGGGTATTTGCATACCCTAAAGGCGCTGGGCACCAGCCGGCTACATTTACAATTTTGAACTTCAGAGTCGACAATATCGATACGGCCCTGGATGAACTTGTACTGCGCGGCGTCAAGTTTGAAATGTATGAAAATGCGGACGAAAAAGGTATCTTGCGTGGTTTGACGGACGACATGGGCCCTGACATTGCATGGTTTAAAGATCCTGCGGGGAATATCCTTTCTATACTTCAAGAATCGAAATAAATATAATGTCTAACGAAGGAAACTTCTAATAATGATACTGACATTGTTTGAAAAAGAGCATCTTGTAGATAACGTTTGGGCGTTTCGATTTAAGCCAAGTGAGCCGCTCACATGGATAGCAGGGCAATATGTGCGTGTTGAACTATCGCATGAGAATCCTGATGAAGAAGGAACCAAGCGTTGGTTTACCAATTCGGCCGCACCATACGAAGAAATCCTCCAGATCACGACACGCGTAACTGACACAACCTTCAAACAAGCATTATTCCAGCTCGAAATCGGCAATGCGGACTTGCGACTCATTGAAGCGCCAGAAGGTGATTTTGTTTGGCAGAACTCAGATTTGCCAAACGTATTTGTAGCGGGTGGTATCGGCGTAACACCGTTTCGTAGCATCGTTAAGCAGCGTATACACGACAACCAGCCTGTAAATGTAGCCTTGGTGTATGGCAGTCGGACCCCCGAAGTTCCATTCAAAGACGAACTTACTGAATGGATGGGAGCTGATCCTAGCCTAAAAGTGCACTATGTGAGTGGCGGTCCACTTACTGCAGATGCTCTTGCTGCTGAAATACCAGCGCTCAACAGTTCGCTCGTATATCTATCTGGTCCCGAGCCGATGGTTGAGGCGCTGGGTGATGATCTCAAGAGCCATGGCTTGCCAGAAGCGCAACTCAAGCAGGACTTTTTCCCGAATTACGACGAGAATAATTATTAGATTAGTAAGACCAAAATAAAAGCCCCTATGCGTAAAGGAGCTTTTATAATGTTACTTAATTATGTTTAGTGTGCGCTAACTACTTCTGCTGAAGTGGTGTTGTTACTTGCTTGCGTTTTGCTATGAATGACAAACGTGGCAATTAAGAAAGCGATACCAGCAAAGAGACTCGCGACTAAGAATGCACGCTTGTCACCAGCAACGAGTGCTGAGATTGGGTCGAGCCCAGAACTTTTAGCGGTTGATGAGGCTACGCCAGATAGAATCGCGAGACCGAGTGCACCGCCCATCTGCTGCGAGGTGTTAAGCATGCCCGATGCCAAACCGGTTTGTTCTGCATGCACCCCAGAAGTCGCAGCAATATTTACCGAGATGAAGCTCATGCCCATACCAGCAGCCATCAAGATGACGGCAGGGAGGATGCCAGTAAGGTAGGTGCTTGTGACGGTTATTTGACTAAGCCATAGAAGCCCAAAGCCAAGCAAAATCGAGCCAGCCATCAAGAACTTTTTAAAGCCAACACGCTGCATAAAACGAGGTACGGTATTCGCGACAACTGCAAGGACGATAGGGAAAGGAAGGAACGCAACTCCGGCCTCTACTGGCTTGTAGTGCATAACACTTTGCAAGTACAGCGAAAGTAAGAAGAACTGACCAAGCATGCCTGCTGTAATCGGGGTCATAAGAGCATTCGCGCCCGCAACGTTTCGGATTTTAAAGATTGAAAGTGGCATAAGTGGGTGGCTTGCGCGTGACTCGTTCCAGATGAATCCTGCAAGGAGTACTGCGCTTGCGGTCAACGTACCAAGCGTTGCGATGCTTATCCAGCCCCAGCTTGGTGCTTTAGTGAGTCCGTAGACGAGACTCATAAGCCCTGATGTCACGAGTAGTGCACCACGCAAATCAAGGTTACGATGCGAGGAAGTTGACGCATGCGCGGGAACGTATTTCAAAATCCCAGCAATTGCAAAAATGCCAACAGGCACATTGATAAAGAAGTTCCAGCGCCAGTTCAGATATTCGGTGAATACACCACCGATAACGAGCCCGGCCGCAGCACCACCCGCGGCAACCGCCGACCATACCCCGAGGGCAGTATTGCGCGCTTTGCCTTCGCGGAATGTCGTGAGCACAATCGAGAGTGCGCTCGGTGACATAAATGCCGCACTCATGCCCTGTAAAGCACGGAGCACAATGAGCTGAAGCGGCGACTGAGCCAAACCAATAAGTAATGATATAAGGGTAAAACCGCTAATACCAATTAATAATGTGCGACGACGACCAAAGAGGTCGGCTGCTCGTCCGCCAAGTAGTAGTGTACCGCCAAACGTGAGTGCATAGGTAGTGATAACCCACTGCAGAGCCGATGGGTCGAACCCGAGCGTCTTTTGAATGGCCGGGAGGGCAACATTCGCAACGGACGTATCGAGGACAACCATGAACTGCGCTAGCGCGAGGAGAGCAAGCACAATCCAACGTGATTGTTGTTTCATGAAGTTCCTTTCATAAATTACTTTAAAACCTCAACTATCGTAACTCAATACAGTTGAATAAGTCAAGTAATTTGCTAAAAAAAGTAAAATGCACTAGAATAACAGGTATGAACGATATTTTGACACGAGACAATCTCTACTGGATGCTCATCCAGGTTGCTTTTCGTTCAAAACATGGCCTCATGAAATTAGCTGAAAAGTATGATCTTACTGGCGTGCAGCTATATAGTCTTGGCGCAATGAACCCACACGAAGCTATCCCTATGAATGAGCTTTCTTTTATTCTTCTTTGTGACGCGTCAAACGTAACGGGCATCGTCGACCGTCTTTTGACACAGGGCTATATCAAACGTGAAGAAAATCCAACTGATCGTCGGGTAAAGTTAATTACACTTACCCCTGAGGGTGAAAAACTCCGTGCCGCTCTTCTCGAGGAAGCCTCACGATACGAATTGCCTGAAATGAAGCGCCTCACAAATAATCAGCGCAACGAGCTCAAGTCGATGTTGTCTCTTATCCTACAGTCCTCAGAAAAGCCATAGGCTTTTAATTTTAGCGTAAGTATGGTACAATAGCGTAAAGGAATTGTCCCCGGAGGGGCATTATTTTTATGACAGATCACAAATTCATTCGCAATATCGCAATTATCGCACACGTGGACCACGGTAAAACGACTCTCGTTGATGGTCTTCTTAAACAAAGTAAGACCTTCCGTGACAATCAGGCAGAGATGGGTCAGCACCTTATTATGGACAGTGGCGAACAGGAGCACGAACGAGGTATCACGATCACTGCCAAGCAAACAAGTATCTACCATGGTGACTACAAAATCAATATTATTGACACTCCAGGTCACGCAGACTTTAGCGGCGAAGTAGAGCGCACCCTTAACATGGCAGACGGCGTACTTCTTATCGTTGATGCCCAGGAAGGCCCAATGCCACAAACGAAATTCGTGCTTTCAAAGGCGCTTGAACTTGGTCTGAAGCCAGTTGTTGTAATCAACAAGATTGATAAGCCGGCGCGTCGTATTGCTGAAGTCGAGGACGAGTTATCTGACTTATTCCTCGAACTTGCTACCGACGACAGTCAATTGCAGTACCCTATCTATTTTGCAATCGGCCGCGAAGGTAAAGCATGGAAATCGATGCCAGAAAACATCGAGCAGCACGCTGATCTTGAGCCAATTTTTGATGCAATTGTGAATGACATCCCAGCTCCTACAGTTGACGAGAGTGGCGCGTTGCAACTTCTCGTAACGAGCCTTACCTATGATTCATTCCTTGGTAAGTACGCAATCGGGCGTATCACTCGCGGCGCTGTAAAACGCGGCCCAGTTGTGTTGATCAAACGCGATGGCACACAGGTAAGTAGCAAGATTGAAAAAATCTTTGGTTACCGCGGCCTGCAAAAAGAAGAAATTGAAGAAGCGAGTGCTGGTGACATCGTTGCGCTTATTGGTGTGGGCGACGCTCATATCGGCGAAACGATTGCCGACAAAGATGCTCCAGAAGCGCTGCCGACGATTGATATCGAAGCGCCAACCCTTAGCATGTATCTTGGCCCAAACACGAGCCCAATGAAGGGTAAAGAAGGTGAATTTACAACTTCACGCCAAATTGGCGACCGCCTAAAGAAAGAACTCGAAACAAACGTATCACTTCGTGTCGAAGAAAACGGTATCGGCTTCACGGTAAGTGGCCGCGGTGAGCTACATCTTTCTGTGCTTATCGAAACTATGCGCCGCGAAGGCTTTGAATTCGAAGTAGGTCGCCCACAAGTCGTGACAATCACAGAAGATGGCGTTGAGAAAGAACCAGTTGAGGAGCTCTACATCGAGGTTGCCCCAGAATTTGTTGGCGCAGTCAGCCAAGAACTTGGTGCCCGCCGTGCAGAGATGCGCGCACAAGAGCAAACCGCAAGTGGCACGACCCGCCTTGACTATAGTTTGCCAACCCGCGCTCTTATCGGTCTTCGCAATATCTTACTGACCCAAACTAAGGGAACGGTCATTATGAACAGTTTGCCACACGGCTACCAACCGGTAAGCGGCAAATTGCCAAAGAACCGTAATGGCGTGTTGATTTCATTTGAAGCCGGTACGACAACTCCATACGCACTGCAGACAGCGGAAGCGCGTGGTGAATTGTATGTTGGCGCAGGGACGGTCGTATATGCCGGTATGATCATCGGTTTGAACCGTCGAAGCGAAGACATGGAAATCAACGTTTGTAAGGCAAAACACCTTACAAATATGCGCTCAAGTTCAAGTGATGGCGTGGTGCAGCTGACGGCATTTACTGACCTCAGCCTCGAGCAGTGCATCGACTTTATCGAAGACGATGAGTTGCTCGAAGTAACACCAAAGAGCCTTCGCCTTCGCAAGCGTTACCTCGACGCGAACGAACGCAAACGCCACCAGAAATAAGTCAAAGTTCGAAAAGAGATGGATATGCGCCCATCTCTTTTTTAGTGCGTTTTGCAGGTTGTAACAGATGTGTGAAAACCGTATAATACGGATATGTTTAACCGCTGGCGACCTCGAAAACAAAACAAACTTGTCACAAAAAGTGCCGATACAGTCAAAGCTGCTGTCGTACAAGCCGCGGGCACTTTGATGCCAGTGAGCGCGAGTCCCGAAGAGGCCCTCAAGGCGTTATTTGATGAGGTTCAGCAGCGAAGAGTCTATCCAGACGGCAAGACATTTGCCGATATGATCCCCCGTCAGCGTGTGCGTGCGTTACTGCGCACATATGAGACCGAGCGCTCACAGCCTAATTTCGATTTGCATGCCTTTGTCGATAAACACTTCTATGAATTTTTGCCCGAGCATGGTGAGGTAAACATACAAGGCAGTTCGAATACGCGCGAGCATGTACGAAACTTATGGCCGCAGCTACAACGTCGTAATCGCCGTGATCGCGGATCGCTTATTGCCATACCCCACGAATATGTCGTGCCAGGCGGGCGCTTCAGCGAACAATTCTACTGGGATTCATATTTTATTATGCTTGGCCTCGCCGCCGATGAGCATTGGCCAATCATCGAAGGCATGATGAAAAACTATAGCTTTATGATATTTAAGTTCGGACGTATTCCAACGGCAAATCGAACATACTTTTTGACAAGGAGCCAGCCACCGTTTTTTGCACAAATGGTACGATTATTGGCCAAGCATAATGGTCGCACGCGAACACTTGCTGAGTACTTGCCGTCATTATTGCTTGAATATCGCTTCTGGATGAAAGGCAGGCGTGAAGTTGTTGCAGATGCTGATTTACAAGCCAAGCTGCGTACAGTATGTGTGCCAAATGGTGTGGTGCTAAATCGCTATTTTGACGATAAGTCGACGCCGCGCCCAGAGTCACATCGTGAAGATACAGAAACGGCAGCCTTCGCTGCTACTCAGAATAAACGTAAAGTTTACCGTGATCTACGCGCCGCAGCAGAAAGTGGCTGGGACTTCAGTAGTCGTTGGTTTACTGATCCAAATAAGATTGAGACTATATATACTACTGATGTGGTTCAAGTGGATTTAAACTGCTTGCTCTACCAGCTCGAAATGACAATAGCCGATGCCTACATGGCATTAAAGCAGCCATTGCTTGCGCGCAAATTCCATCAGGCGGCAGAGAAGCGCGCCGATGCCATCCGTCGCTATTGCTGGAACCCTGAAACACAGTTCTTCGAAGATTATAATTTTAGGACGGGTACGACAACAGGCAAAGCGACACTTGCAGGCGCGTTTCCACTCTATGTCAAAGTTGCTACAAGCGAGCAGGCGGCTATGGTGGCAAAACGTCTTGAGCAAGACTTCCTGAAAAAGGGAGGTCTCGTAACAACACTTGAAACAACCGCTCAGCAATGGGACGCGCCAAATGGCTGGGCGCCATTGCAGTGGACGACAATTCAGGGTCTACGCGAATATGGATACCATGGCCTTGCGAACACGATTCGCGATAGATGGCTTAAACTAAACGAGCGAGTATACGAGACCGCACAAAAAATGGTCGAAAAATATGATGTCGTAACAGCACAGCCCGGTGGTGGCGGCGAATATCCATTGCAAGACGGATTCGGCTGGACGAATGGTGTCTATGCTGCGCTCTATGACGAAAGGCAGGGCGAGCATGGCAAGTAAACCATGGAGTGAAGTGAATGCAATTTATCAGATCTATCCACGCAGTTTCAAAGACAGCAACAGTGATGGTATCGGTGATTTGCGCGGCGTAATCGAGAAACTCGATTATATTCACGGCCAAAAAGACTCATTAGGCATTGATGCTATTTGGTTTAGCCCAATTTTCTCATCTCCAATGGCCGATATGGGATATGATGTCAGTAACTATTGCGACATCGACACATTATTTGGGACACTCGATGATTTCAAAGAACTTGTCGACAAGGCTCATGAGCGTAATATTAACGTGATGATCGATTTTGTACCAAATCATACAAGCAATCAACATCCATGGTTCTTGGCTTCCCGTAAAGACGATAAAGACAAAAAAGATTACTATGTATGGCGTAACGCAAAGCGAGACGGTAGCGCGCCAAATAACTGGCTTAGTATTTTTGGCGGCTCTGCATGGGAGTGGGATGACGAGCGCAAGCAGTATTATCTGCATACATTCCTCAAAGAACAGCCTGATCTAAACTGGGATAACCCAATGGTGCGCGATGAGATGAAGCGGGTGGTAAGGTTTTGGATGGAGCTTGGCGTGGATGGTATTCGCGCCGATGCAGTACGCTGGATAAGTAAAGATCCTGAGCTTCACGACGACCCAGTAAATACTGAATGGAAACCAAACAGTACCAACAATACCTTCGATTCCTTGCGCCACAAGTATAGCCGTTTCTGGAAAAACCTTTTCCCATATTTACGCGAATTAACTGACGTGATGGCAGAGTTTGATAATCGCATTATGATCTTCGAGGATTACCCAGACGATAATTACTCAACAAAATCGCAGTACTTAGGATTTTATAATGTTGATCCAAAAATAGGCATGCCGTTTAATTTCGAAGGCTTATGGGCGAAATTTGATGCCGCAACATTTCGCAGCTTTATTACAGAATTCCAGGGTATGATCGACCCTGAGGCGCATCGCCCAATTTATTGCTTTGGTAACCACGATCAATGGCGCATGGTGAGCCGCTATGGCAGCGATGAAAAAGCGCGGCTGGTCGCGCTGCTACAAATGACGTTGCCTGGTTTACCGACGCTCTATTACGGCGACGAACTTGGCATGCCAAACACCCCAGTGACTCACGAGGAAATCCGTGATTTGTCTGCCTTTAGCTCGGGTGATGATAGCGTTAGTCGCGACCCTGAACGCACGCCAATGCAATGGGACAAAGGGCAATATGCAGGATTCAGTGACGTGAAACCTTGGTTGCCAGTTGGCAGAAGTGTCAGTACGCATAATGTTGCAGTGGAACTCAACGAGCCAGACTCATTCTTGTCCCTCTATCGTCGATTGCTGCGCTTACGTTCGCGTCACGAAATCTTACGCAGTGGATCATACGAAGCGTTTGGCGACACAGATAAAAATGTCTTTGTTTTCTCACGTAGATTTGGTGATGAGCATGTATTTGTCGCGCTTAATTTTAGTAGCAAAAAGCAAAAGTTCACATTGCCGCATAAGGCTAGGGTTATCTGCTGTACGCACCCGGTCGACTACCCGGAGATAGATAAAAACCACACCGTTACACTCCGCCCATACGAGGGCGTAGTAGTTGAGTGCAGCAAGCACCCATTGCAGCAGGTTACAGACTAGCATACATCCTTTGGCAGAAATCCGTTCTCGGGATGGAATCCAGCCTCCCATTTGTAGTTTTTATTATAGCCTAAATCTTTCATGAGTTTCGTTGGTGCGTTGCGGAGATGCAGGGGAACTTTAGCATCAGGGAATCGTTTTGCTAAGTCTTTGGCTGTATACATAAGTTCACTTACTTCGCGTGATTTCTCACTACGAGCGAGTGCTGTGGCACAGTGATAAAGATTGTAATTTGCTTCGGGTAGCCCAACGCGCTCAACCGCCTGGAATGTCGCAACGGCAAGTGCGAGCGCACCATTGCCGGCAAGTCCGATGTCTTCACTGGCAAAAATGACCATACGTCGAGCAATGAACTTCGGGTCTTCGCCGGCATCGATCATACGGCTCATGTAGTACAGCGTGGCGGTAACATCGCTGCCACGCATACTCTTTATAAATGCCGATACAACATCATAATGCATATCACCTTTCTTGTCGTAGCCCGGAACTTTCTTTTGTGCCGCAGCCTTCACGATCTCGGGTGTCACTTTCTCACCAAAACTAAGTGCAAGCTCGAGATCCCCGAGGGCAGTACGCGCGTCACCACCAGAAAGTTCCGCTAAGTAATCAATCGCTTTTGGTGTAACATTTCTAGTCTTTTTAATGTTCATCAGTGCACGCTTGATGATGCCAACAATGTCTTGTTTGTCGAGCGGTTCAAGCACAAGTACACGGCTACGACTTAAAAGTGGTGTAATAACTTCAAAGCTTGGGTTCTCGGTGGTGGCGCCAATGAGCGTAATGAGTCCTGATTCTACATGCGGCAAAAACGCATCTTGCTGTGCTTTATTAAAGCGATGAATTTCGTCAACAAATAAAATAGTACGAAGCCCTAGGTTCCAGTTCTGACGAGCATGTTCGATGACTTTCTCGACATCTTTTTTACCGCTTGTAACTGCCGAAAGCTCAATAAACTCAGCCTCAACTTCGCGGGCAATAATGCGAGCCAGGGTGGTTTTACCGCTGCCAGGAGGCCCCCAAAGGACAAGACTCACCGGTTCTTTGCTCTGTACAATTTGCCGTAAAATCTCGCCCTTACCAAGTAAATGCGCCTGGCCGATTACCTCGTCCAGGGTGGTTGGTCGCATGCGCTCCGCAAGTGGCACTCTTTCCATGGCTCTATTATAACGGATACGAGAAACCCCGGAGGGGTTCTCGTGTGGTGTGGGTGCTTTCACAGAAGCCTAGGACATTTTACAGCTTTCAGCTTTGACGATATACTAGAACTATAATGACTCGACAAACTGTACTACTTGTATTCGGTGGAGAATCGTCAGAGCACGAAGTATCCGTTAGCTCAGCCCATAATATCTATGCTGCGATGGATGGTGATAAATACGATACAAAACTCTGTTTCATTGATGAGCAGGGAAAATGGTGGCTACTTGACGCCTGGACGGATAATCTTGAACGGCACGGTGGTGTGCAATTAGTGGCAGCACCTGGTTCTAAGAGTTTTATGACCGTCCCAGGGAACACAGTGTTGCATATCGACGTGATATTTCCCGCTCTCCATGGCAAGAACGGCGAAGATGGCACGGTGCAGGGTCTCGCGGCATTACTTGGCGTTCCAATCGTCGGGTGTGATGTAACAGCGAGCGCAGTGTGCATGGACAAGGCTACTACAAAGCAAGTCTTGATAGCAAGTGGCATTAAGACGGCTAAATTTCATTTGCACCGACGCGGTGAAGAATTGCCAACTTACGAAGAAATTGCTAAGGATCTTGGTGATATATTCTTCGTCAAGCCAGCACGCGCTGGTAGCTCGGTGGGCGTTAGTAAGGTGCATATTGCCGATGAGTACACGCCGGCCGTAAGAGACGCCTTGCGACATGATGATCGCGTATTGATTGAAGAATTTATTGACGGGCGAGAATTCGAAATCTCAGTGCTTGGCAACCCGCCGAAGCATCAAGTGAGTGGTGTTGGTGAAATCATCTCGGGCGGAGAATTTTACGATTACAGCGACAAGTACGACGAGGCAAGTGCTGCACAGGTACTGACGAATATTGACTTAAGTGATGAGCTTCGCGCAAAACTGCAAGAGCTTGCGAGTAGGACATACACTGTATTGGGCTGCCGTGGTCTGTCGCGAGTTGACTTCCGCATGAAAGGCAGTATTCCATATGTGCTTGAAGTAAATACAATGCCTGGCTTTACGAATATCAGTATGTATCCAAAACTATGGCGCGCTGCCGGGATGCACTATCCCCAGCTTGTCGATAAACTAATACAATTAGCAGTGAAAGACTCGTAAAGGAGAAATTATTATGGGATTTGGAATAACAGTTGGTATCTTTGTTGCTATTTTGCTTTTGAGCGGCATTAAGATTGTAAATCAGTTTGAACGCGGCGTTGTACTAACGCTAGGTAGATTTACTGGTATTCGCGAACCAGGGCTTCGCCTTGTTGTACCAATCTTTCAGCGTATGATTAAAGTTGATCAACGAACCAACACGATTGATATTCCAAAGCAAGAAGTAATCACAAAGGATAACGTAACCGTCAACGTCGATGCGGTGGTATACTTCCGCGTAAAGAGTGCAGATAAGGCGATTCTTGAAGTTGCGAACTTTGTGTATGCAAGCAGCCAATTTGCACAGGCTGCACTGCGCGATGTAACGGGTAACGTAGATCTCGATGATCTTTTAAGTAAGCGCGACGAGGTGAGTCAGCAGATTGAGCAAATTGTTGATACAGAAACTGAAAAATGGGGTATTGATATCGAGAATGTAAAAATTCAGAATATCGAACTACCACAAGATATGAAGCGCGCAATGGCAAAGCAGGCTGAGGCCGAGCGTGAGCGGCGCGCGGTAGTCATTACTGCAGACGGTGAGCGTCAAGCAGCACAAGGCATCGCCGATGCGGCAATGACGCTTGCGAAGAGCGAGGGAGGTATGAATATCCGTACACTCCAAACACTCGAGAAAATCTCAAGCGAGCCAAGTCAGAAGACGCTCGTAGTGCTACCAACTGATATGGCAAATAGCGGTGTCGCGCAGGCATTGACATTCAGCGAGTCTAATAAGAGATAGCGGTAAATTCAATGCAAGACGGCGAAGTGATTACAACTCGATATTTAGATGCGCTCATTCCTGAGATCGCAACCGAGCTTGGAATAACGTGCCACTCTTTTTCTAACAACTGGGTTCATCAATTAGCACGAGATGACGCACGGGCCGAGATCTTTGGCTATAAGTTCGGAGTAAATGGCGCGGCAGCGGCAGCGATAGCCAGCGATAAAGTGGCGACCTCAGACCTCCTTAATCATGCAGATATCCCCGCAATTAAGCATGTACTAATCCATAATTACCGGGGCAATACCGAGTCATATGGTAGTATTGCTGGCCAAGTGGTAGTTAAACCCCTGAGTGGTTCGGGTGGCTGGGGTGTGCAACGATTTGGAAGCCAAACTGAAGCTGAGCGAGCTATTGCTGAATCGGGTCGTTTTGCATGGGCAATTTCACCATATTATGAGATCGTGCGCGAGATTCGGATAATCATGCTTGATAAGGAAATCCTTCTTGCATACGAAAAAACGCACCCAGTACTGCGTGATGGCCTGAGAATGTTCAACCTGGGTGCAGGGGCCGAGCCACTTGATATCAAGCCGCATGAATCGCTTGGAGATATGGTAAAGGCCGCTATGAAAGCCCTCAACTTACGCCTAGCATCGGTTGATGTAGTCGAACTTCACGACGGAAAGTACTGCATTATGGAAGTAAATGACGGAATTATGATGGAGCATTATATGCGCCAAAGTGAAAATCACTACCTGCGAGGCAAGGCGATATATACAAAGATCATGAGTACACTCATGGCAAAATAACAAAAAATAATCCAATCCTAAAACTCTAGGACTATTTTTTATAGGCCAGGGCTGTCTTTACCAAATAAACCATCGATATTTTCAATGAGTTAGGTGGTGCCCCGATCCGCTCATGCAAAATGCTTGAGCGGATCGGGTGTGGAGCGCGACGGTCGAGTTCCTATGCCCCCTCGTATTCCTGCACGAGAGTGCAGAGTTCGTTCTCGTAGAACGTCTCGCAGCCATCGTAGCTGACTGCCACGATTTCCGCTGTTTGACCACGCCCCTCCAAGGGGACGAGGCGGAAGACGACGTCGAGCACGCAGTACTCCGCGTCGTTCGACTTGACTAGCCGGTCCGCGGGAACATCGAGCTTCGCGTTGTCGAAACTGGGCGACCAGCCGTCGAAGTGGATGGCTCGGATGATCTGCCGACCTCCCGGATTGGTCACGTAGGCTCTGCCTTCGAGCACATAGAGCGTGATCTCTCCACCCTTGCAGGGCAGAACGAGCAGACGCTTTGGCTCGAAAGGTCGAAGGCGAAAAATGGTGCCCATGGACATAGTAATGGCCCTTCTCCGTTTGCCGAACATTACCGCGTATATTATATCATAAATTAGATAAAGCAAAAGACGTCGGTTACGACGTCTTCAATAGTCTACAATGGTGCGGGTAGAGGGAGTCGAACCCTCATCTCAGCCTTGGGAAGGCTACATAATAGCCGCTATACGATACCCGCAGAATCTATATAGTATACCATTTAGTTTGTAAGACCGAAATGTTTACGGAATTCGGCATAGCTATCAGCAATGAGATGCGGCGCTTCATCAAGTGACTCAAGGAATTCTCGTGGGTACCTTGTAGTGATTCCGCAAACAAATAAATCCGCTGCACGTGCTGATGCAATGCCACGTAGGTCGTCCTCAAATGCTACGACTTGACTACGCGCGGATTCAGGCAGGCCAAGTGAATGAAATGCACGATCAAAAGCTTCAGGGTGGGGTTTGGCTGGGCAACCTTTCCAACGTCAATAATTCGATTGTCAGGGAAAAGATCACCAAGATTAGTCATACGAAGAAATGTCTTAATGTCGCGCATAATAGCGGTGCTCGCAATTGCATTGAAGTCGTTGATGCTATGGTGCTTTGAGAAATCACGAACAAACGAACCCGCGCCTTCAATTGCTCACCCGTGGATCGGTAGTAACTTACCATACTCTTCATTTTTAAGAGCAACGAGCTCCAGGATAAGTGGGTGCATCGGGTCAACCTCGCCCGCGAGAATGCCTCGGTTTTTTAACAGAGTATGAAAGGCGCTGAAGATTGTATGGACCGGAGAGGCGGCAAAGCTGTCGAAATTTTCCTGCGGCCCTACGTCGCGAAGTTGCGTACAGTAGTCGTATTTATCGGCGATCGTATGCAGTGCTGCAAGTCTGGCGACTTGATGAAGATTACTAAGGGGATTCTCGGTTGGCTGGCTCACGAGCAAGGTGTCATCAACATCGTAGATAGCCCCGGCGATACGTTCTGGCCGTTTCATATTCTCCAATAATGGCAGAATAAAGATGCGCTCGCAAGTAAAGTCGATGTTACCTATAAAGGTATCACTCTCATGTCGCTTATAAAAAATAACCCACTTTCGTGAGTTACTTTTCTTGGTGGCTCCTACTGGACTTGAACCAGTGACACGAGGCTCTTCAGGCCTCTGCTCTACCAACTGAGCTAAAGAGCCACATTGGTGATGTCGCATCATTTACGTCGTATACGGCATTGACGGTGTAGCCTAGAGGCTTTACTTCGTTCTATTTTACTAGATAAGAGGCAAATAGACAAGCGGGTGGGTAAGTTGCTATGATGGATAAGTAATGCAGCTAGTAAGCGATGACGAATTTGACCAGCTAATCCAGCGAGCGATGCTCGAATTGCCGCAGGAATATATTAGAGGTCTTGATAATGTTGCGATTACCTATGCTGATGAGCCAACACCCGAGCAGTTGGTTGCAAACCATGTTGGCCCAAATCAACTGCTTCTTGGTCTATACGAGGGTATCCCACAGACCTCTCGGTTCTCAACAAGCTACAGCGGCGTATTGCCAGATAAAATCACTATATTCAAGCGTCCTATTATGATTGTTGCTCACGATGCGGCTTCGTTCTTCGAGCAAATCAAACGCACCTTATGGCATGAAATCGCCCACCATTATGGGCTTGGGCATGATCGAATCCATGTTCTCGAACGTAGTTAATCGATGTACTTTTTACATTAAATACTACCTACTATATCTGTATAATAAGTAGTTGGCATACTAAATAATTGATACCGTAAATAAAAGGAGACACATGTCAGAACACCCTACTGACTCGGCGCACCACCACGCCAGTAAATTGACACACCGTGAACGAACTGTCGCGCTTACTATCGTGGCGCTGGCGTTTGTCATGGACTTGCTCGACAACACTATTGTTAATATTGCGATCCCGTCAATTCGTGAGAATCTTGGCGCGAGTTACGCAACTATCCAGTGGCTTATCGCTGGGTATGCACTAAGCTTCGCCGTGCTACTGATTACTGGGGGCCGTATGGGCGATGTATTCGGCTACAAGAAACTCTTTATGTGGGGTGTAGGGGGGTTCACGCTTGCAAGTTTGCTAAGCGGCCTTGCCTGGAACTCTGAAGTGCTGATTGCGGCGCGACTTTTGCAAGGCGGTATGGCAGCACTCATGGTGCCGCAGGTGATGAGCTTGATGCAGGTAATGTTCAAGCCAAGTGAACGCGGCGGCGTGATGGGTATCTTTGGCGCCCTTGCTGGCGTTGCGGCAAGTCTTGGTCCTGTCATCGGTGGTATTCTTATACACTTCAATATTGCTGGCTCTACATGGCGTCCAATCTTCCTAATTAACGTTCCTGTTGGTATTTTTGCCCTCTTTATGGCTGCGAAATACTTACCTGACGGCAAATCTCCACACCCGTTAAAGCTTGACCTCGTTGGCACGCTTCTTGTGGTTGTCTCCATGTTCCTCTTCGTTTTCCCGCTTATTGAAGGGCGAGACTATGACTGGCCAGTGTGGTGTTTTGCAATGATGGCGGCTGCCGTTCCTGTCCTTGGATTGTTTATATGGTGGCAAGGCGTTAAAGAGAAAAAAGACGGCTCCCCGCTTGTCGTTCCGGCGCTTATGAAAACTCGTACATTCGTGACTGGCCTTATTGTGAACATCATTTTCGAAGGTGCAATGATTGGCTTTTTCCTGCCATTTACCCTTATTTTGCAGGTAGGCCTTGGGTACGAAGTGATCAAAGCAGCCCTCACGGGTATTCCAACGGCGATTGGTATTTCTGTGGTGATGGCAGTCTTTAGTCAGAAACTTATTCCAAAGCTCGGTCGCTACACCATGACGCTTGGTACAGTTATCATGGCAATAGGCCTTGGCCTCATCTACTTCTTTGTTCATTGGCATGGGCTCGACACGCAGCCGTGGGAATTTATCCCAGGCCTTCTCGTGACCGGTGCGGGTATGGCACTCATCATGTCGCCAATGTTCTCAGTGGTACTTACTGATGTCGACTCAAGGCATGCCGGTAGCGCATCTGGTGTGATGAATGCTATCCAGCAGCTCGGCGGTGCAATTGGTACGGCACTGATCGGTGTATTCTTCTTCGGTCAGCTCGTTACGAGTGCGCCAGCAAGCTTTGCATCAGCTGAGCCAAGCGTCCGCTCGAGTCTTGCCGACGCACACTTGCCAAAAAGCACCGAAGACGGAATCATTAAGGGCGCAAAGACATGTTTTGTTGACACAAACAAAGCAAAGGATGCCAGTGATACGCCTGAAAGCTGTAAAGAACTCCAGCAACCCGCTGCTGGTCCATCCGCTGAAATGCTTGCACATATGACTCCTGATCAAATCAACCAGATGAAGGCTGCACAGGAAAAGACAGGCAAGATCATTGAGAGATCGATTACAGATGGCATAAAGAAAGCGAACGCAGCCAACTTCGCTGACGCATTCCGCGTTGCCGTACTGTTTGAGCTCGGAATCCTTGCAGCAGTGTTCTTGCTAAGTTTTGCGCTTCCACGTCACATTCGCCCAAGCGAAGATGGCATAGGTCATTAAATTTAGTTACTTAAGCACTTTGCGTGCAAGGCTAACAACGTCTGAAACCGGCTTAGACTCAAGGGTCTGGCCGGTTTTATAGCTGAGCATAATCCATTGTTTGTCAGTCAGAATGTGAAGCAGGCCTAAATCTTCGTCGAAGTAAGCCATCTTACCGAGATCCTTAATGTCTTCACTATGAACCACATTCTTTTTGTGGCCGCTAAACTCTGACTCGTTTTGCGCAATACCAGCAGGGTTCGTTGCGGATCGCACCGAAATGGCGAGGCTTTGCATAGCGTTGCCATCGACATTTTTGTCAGTGTAGGTACAACGGCTGGTTGCGGTGTCGGCATCCGCTGCAACCTGGGGAGTATTTGCATCGGTACTGATTACTTCATTACCAAGAACGTCCATTGCTTTATTTGGCGTGAGCATATCGCAAGCTTTTGTTGGTACATATGCTAATTTTGGTCGATGTGGCTGGTTATAGAGGAAAAGCGCACCAATTATAATGGCACAGACAGTGGCAATCGCGCTCACTGTGAGCTGTTGTTTATGCATAGTAATGTAGGTCATAACTTTCTCGAGGTAGTGTTTCATAATTAGTTACAGTATAGCAGTAGTGACGACTATACAGCTAATGAATATTCTGATACTTTAAGCTTATATTAACGCACATCAATTTAACTAGACAGTATGTATAAGAAATTAGCCGTTGCTGGATTTGTCATTGTCACGTTTATTATCTATAGTCTTCACCAGCGGAGTGAGGACTCTCAGGCGGTACAAAAAGTCTCAATACGTCAAAACGCCGCACCACAGAGTAATACTTCTAGCGCGAATCCACTCACTACAGTCACAACCGCAGTGGACTATAAAGACGGTGCCTATACAGGCAAAAGTAGTGATGCATTCTACGGGTATGTGCAAGTGCGCGCAACAATCTCAGGTGGTAAGTTGAGCAATATTACCATCCTAGATTATCCCCAAGACCGTGATAATTCAGTCGAGATTAACAACAGTGCACTTCCACAACTAAAACAAGAAGCAATCCAAGCGCAAACCGCACAAATTGACGGTGTCTCGGGCGCAACCGACACCAGCCAGGCATTCAAAGAATCACTGGGCGACGCGCTCGCACAAGCGAAGGCCTAACGTGATAAAAGAAACGCGGCTTATTATGGGCATGCCAATTATACTCATGACACCTGATGAATTAGTATTGCGCGAAAATATCGAAGAAGTCTTCGCGTTTTTTACCTATGTTGATAAAACGTACAGTCCATTCATTGAATCGAGCCTAGTGTCGCGTATTAATAGGGGCGAAGTGGATGAGCTGGAATATTCCAATGAGTTGCATGAAATACTGGCAGTTGCAAGACAAACAAAACACGAAACAAATGGATATTTTGATGTATGGCACAAAGGCGATTTCGACCCTTCCGGCATCGTGAAGGGCTGGGCGATTGCTAAGGCGGCGAAGATCATCGGCAGATATACAAACGACTTTTACATTGAAGCGGGCGGCGATATTCAGGTAGGCGGAGTGAACGAAGAAGGCGGCCCATGGCAGATTGGCATACGCAACCCTTTTGATCGGCACCAAAATATCAAAGTAGTTGCCCTCAAAAATAGTGCAATTGCTACATCAGGAACGGCAATTCGTGGACAGCATATCTACGACCCGGTCAATAACAAAAAGCTCAATGAAATTGTGTCGATTAGCGTTATTGCCTCCAATATCATCGATGCCGATCGTATGGCAACGGCTGCCTTTGCCATGGGTGTAAAAGGTATTTATTTTATTGAACAGCTTGATGGGTATGAAGCGTGCGCTGTGACGAGCGATAAAACAACGATTACGACAACCGGCTGGCAGAAGTATGAGGAAAACGAATGAATTACATAGATAACATGATTAATCGTATCACCATGTATCGGCTCCTAATATATTACTTGTGTGGCCTATTACTCATGGCAATGTTCTTTGGCGCTATCGGTACACTTTCATATCCACCACAAATGATTCTGTTCTCTGCGTCAATTACTGTCGGCGTATGTTATGCAGCAAATTATGTATTTGCTAAGATCTACGATGCACCGAGTAATACTGAATCCGCATTAATTACAGGATTGATTTTATCGCTCATCATCACTCCGATGTCGTCACAGAAAGAACTACCATTTCTTGTTGCTGCATCAGGGCTCGCGATTGCGTCAAAGTATATTATTGCAATCGGGAACAAACACATATTCAATCCGGTAGCTATTGCGGTAGTGCTAACGGCATTTGGCCCCGGCGAATCAGCGAGCTGGTGGGTTGGGTCTGTCGCACTGCTGCCATACGTAATAGCCGGCGGGCTATTAATCATCCGCAAGATCCGACGTGCCACAATGTTTGCAATTTATTTTGTAGCAGCAATTTGTTCGGTAATAATAATGGCGGCGGCGACAAATCACGATATAGTCACTAATTTTCAGGCTACATTGCAGCATTCATCCCTGTTCTTTCTCGGTTTCGTCATGCTTACTGAGCCATGGACGTCACCATCAACAACGCGTCACCGGTATATCTATGCGACAATTGTGGGATTGTTGTTCTCGCCACTTATACAAATCGCTGGTATTTACTCAACCCCAGAACTCGCATTAATACTAGGTAATCTCTACGCTTTCCTTGTAACGCCGATCGCCAAAACGAAAGTGCGTATAATTCACCGCACGATGTATGGTGCGAATACCGAGGATATCGAATTAGCCCCAGAACACCCATTTTTATATAAACCAGGGCAATATATTGAAATGACATTACCGCATCACGGCAGCGATGCACGTGGCGCCAGGCGCTACTTCACGCTTGCATCATCGCCGACTGAAGATACATTACATCTAGGCGTGCGTTACTACAATAACGGTAGTAGTTTTAAAGAAACTTTACATACCAGTGAAAATGCGCTCATGTCATTTGGACAAGTTGGCGGTGATTTTACCCTGCCAAGCGATGCCAGCGCTAGACTTGCGTTTATTGCTGGCGGTATCGGCGTTACGCCGTTTAGGAGCATGGTGAAATATTTATCAGATACAAACGACCAACGGTCTGCCATTTTATTATATGGCGAGCGAAGTGCAAGCGATGTTGCATATAAAGAGATCTTTGAGGAAGCGCGCGCAAAAATAGGACTGACAACAAAATACATCTTGAGCGCCTCATTGCAGGCTCAAGATAATGAAATTCTTGGAAATATTAGCAGGGAGCTTATTGAACGCGAAATCCCAGATTATGCATCGCGAATATTCTATATTTCCGGTCCACAATCAATGGTGCAAGGGGTAGGGCGAGAGCTTCGCGCTATGGGAGTTCCGCGACGAAATATTAAAGCAGACTATTTCTTCGGCTACGCATAGTAAGCATATGTAGTATGATTAAACTATGGATATATTCATTGTATTTTGTGCGAAGTATCTCATTATTATCATTGGGCTACTTGCTCTCGGCTATTGGCTTACACTGCCGCGCAAGCAAAAGACAGAAGTACTCATCATGGGGGCTGTTACCGGCATCATAGCGTTTATTCTCGCCAAGACGGGTAGCGCCATGTTCACAGATCCTCGTCCATTTGTATCCGATGGAGTGACTCCCTTATTCGCCTATACGGCTGACAACGGTTTCCCTTCCGACCATACATTGCTAGGCATGACTGTGACGATGGCGCTACTGAGCGTATCTCGAAAGTGGGCTATCAATCTATTTGTCCTGACGGTTATTGTCGGCGCATCACGTGTACTTGCAGGCGTTCATCACCCAGTAGACATTGTTGGCAGTATCGTATTTGGTGCTCTTGGTGGGGTAGTAGCCATGTATGTTACGCCTAAGATTATCGACTGGCTCGCAACGTCAAGATACGCCAAATCACTTGGTCTTCATCACATTTCCAAGAAGAAAAAGTAACAAGCCATTACATTTTTCGCGGCCTCACACCCCTGTGAAAGGGGTGTCTTAGTATTTTGTTAAATAAAATACCTTGACAGGCATAGTAATATGATATACAATGCAGACATGATCGATACGAAATTAACGTCAGATCTTTTACGCGGGCACACCGACACGATGATTCTCAAGTTACTCATCGATGGCGATAGGTACGGGTATGAGATCACCAAGCACATCCTCAATGCCTCGGGCGGCGAATACGAGCTGAAAGAAGCCACGATGTATTCCAGTCTCAAGCGCCTCGAAACCGATGGCCGCATTTCCTCGTACTGGGGTGACGAAAGTCAAGGTGGTCGACGCAAATATTACCATATAACCGAAAGTGGCCGGGAAGTTTACGATACGAATATCACTACCTGGAACGCAGCCAAGAAAATCTTAGAAAAATTATTGTAAGGAGAACGAAATGAACGACAAACTTATACAATTTCTCGATAACGCATTTAAGCCATACGGCAATTTCCCAGCACGCAAAGACGTCGAGCAAGAGTTGCTGGCAAACTTAACTGAAAAGTATAGTGACCTCAAGCGCGATGGCAAAAGTGACGAAGAGGCATACCAATTAACAACTGAATCGTTCGGCGACGTATCGGAAATCATGGAGCAGGTCGCTCCTGAAGAGCACGCCCGCGAAACCCGCAAGCAAGATTTACGTAAAACAATCGTTGACAGCATCAAAGACACTTTCGGCATAGGCGACACATCTCGCTTCCGCGCGTCAGCGCTTGAAGAATCAGATCTTGCAGATGTAAACCTTCGTGGTGCAGATTTTAGTATGAGCGCAATGATGAAGAGCAACTTCAACGGTTCACAGCTACAAAATGCTAAATTCAAAGCTGCAGCACTGAAGGGCTCAACATTCACTGGCGCTGACCTCACCGGCGCTGAATTTAACAGCAGTGACATCCAGGAGTCAGACTTCACAAACGCGAACCTAGAAGGCGCCACACTCATCAGCTGCGCGCTTAAGGGCGCAAATTTTAACAGTGCCAATCTTACGAATACCGTATTTAAGCATTCAGACCTCAGCGAAGTAGTATTTGATGGTCACATGCTAAACGGTACAGTATTCGACGGTGCAGGTCTTAAAAATACATCATTCCAGGGCGCAACGCTCGTGAATGTATCATTCCATCATTCACGGGTTAAGTACACAATTTTCGACAGTGCGACAATGGATAAAACAACCTACGCATTGTTAAAGGGCGCAAAAGCAAACCTTGATAACGTAACAGTGGAGTAACATTCAGTGAGTACAATTACGGTAAAAAACCTAACTAAAGCCTACGGCAAACAGCAAGTGCTCAAGGGCGTAGACTTTACTGTCGAAGAGGGTAAGATTTTCGCTCTTCTCGGCAGTAACGGTGCCGGTAAAACTACTATCATCAATATCCTTACGACCCTCATTCCAGGCGATGGCGGCGAGGCAAATATTGCAGGATTCAGTGTGGCAACTGAAGCACAAAAGATTCGTAAAGCAATCAGCTTAACCGGTCAGTTTGCAGCTGTCGACGACATGCTTTCAGCACGCGAAAATTTACAGCTCATTTGCGACCTTCGCCACGTTAAAAATGGCAGTAGTCTTGCTGCAAAGCTACTTGCAGACTTCGGCCTCAGCAATGCCGCTGATCGCCGTGCTGCAACATTCTCGGGCGGCATGCGCCGTCGACTCGATATCGCAATGAGCCTTGTAGGTTCACCAAAGATCATCTTTCTAGATGAGCCAACAACCGGACTTGATCCAGAAGCACGTAACGAAATGTGGCGTACGATTCGCAAGCTCGCCAATGGGGGCACAACGATTCTTCTGACTACTCAGTATCTTGATGAAGCTGATGAATTGGCAGATCGTATCGCCGTGCTTGATGGCGGCAAGATTGTCGCAAATGGTACGGCCGCCGAGCTCAAGAAGCTTGTGCCAGCAGGTATCGTTGAGATGACATTCACCGATGAATCAGCAGCACAAAAGGCAGCCAGTGCACTCGCAGAATTTGCACCGAAACAAGACAGCGTAACACTCACCGTTACTAGTGATGGTAGCGTAAAAGGTCTCGCAAGTCTCTTCCACAAAATGGAAGCGGCAAATTGTGAGCCAACAGAATTTTCCCAAAAGCAACCAACGCTCGATGATGTATTTTTCAAGCTAACAGGCAAACAAAAAGCTGCATCGAGCGATAAGAAAGTGGGGAAATAAGATGCTTCGCGATACATGGACAATGGCACAGCGCAGCCTGAAACACATTTTGCGTAGCCCGGATACAATCATTACGGTTGTAATAATGCCAATTGCAATGCTCCTTCTATTTGTGTACGTATTTGGCGGTGCGATAGGGCATGGCACGGGTGGTAGCTATATCAACTTCATTACACCAGGCATCATCGTAATGACGGTGGTCAGCGGCATTGCTTACGCGGCATTTCGTTTGAACATGGACATCCAGCGGGGAATTATTAACCGCTTCCGTACAATGCCAGTGGCGCCAAGTTCAATTCTTGGTGGACAGGCGGCGAGTTCAACGCTCTCAAATCTCGTCTCATCATTGCTTGTTCTCGCAGTTGCATTTGCTGCAGGATTCCGTACGAGTACTGGACTAGGGGAATGGCTAATGTTTGCAGCATTACTCGTATTGTTTACATTAGCACTCACATGGATGGCCGTATTCTTTGGTCTCCTCGCGAAAACCGCAGAAGGCTCAGGTTCATTCAGTTATCTGCTAATGCTCCTCATCTTCATCAGTCCATCATTCGTCCCAACGGCGAGCATGACGCCATTCTTGCGTGGATTTGCAGAGCACCAGCCGCTCACGCCAATCATCGAAACGATGCGTTCGTTGCTTACAAGTGGTACGGTCGGAAGCAGCGCTGCACTTGCATTTGTATGGTGTATAGGCATCCTTGCTGCTGCCTATAGTGCATCTGTAATACTCTATAAGCGACGAAGTGTATAATACTTTAGCTAACATTAAAAGAAGCGCCAAATACAAGCGCTTCTTTTATAGTGAAGGGTACTACACTTCTTCGTGTGGACGAGTGATTGTTGCAAGTTTTGCAATGCCCCAGCCAACGATGTAGTAGACAATAATTGCTACAACAGTACTGACCTCGAGATACGATTTTCCGTAGCTTGGTTCGTAACTGAAAATTCCAAAGAAAGGTGCAGCAAACATGCCGCTAAGGCCGTATATAAAGCTCACGAACCCGGTGCCATCATTTGCTCCTAAAAGCTGTAGAACGAGGCGCATAAGTAGGAGAACAATGATTGCCCCTGTAAGGTACCACACTACTCTTTGGAAGATAACAACGCCGGATGTCGGTGTTTGTTGGGTGACGGTTCTTCGGTGAACATCCGTTCCGCCAGCATTAGTGTCTGTTTCTCTGACCTCTGTTGTCTGCTTCTCTTCTTGCATAGAAACCTCCTTAGATAGTACTCGTATTATACTCCTTAAAAATAGGCTAAACCGAAGAGCTCACAGCTGATGACTATAGATTTAACAATTTTTGGGTTATTTTTCCGTTTATACTTGAAAAACTCATCGTTTTACCCTATAATTTCAGGTTGTACGCGGGTATAGCTCAGTTGTTAGAGCGCATCCTTGCCAAGGATGAGGCCAGGAGTTAGAGTCTCCTTACCCGCACCAATGAAATCATCAAAAGAGCTCATCGAGCTCTTTTTCGTTATCCTGAAATTTTCTAGCTAAGCAAACGGTAAAACATCCCTAAAGTTAAACTAGTGTTAAATACTTTATTATCAAGGACGGCAAGCTGATCTACAGATGCCGTCCCGGTCAGTCCACTCCGGACATCGACCTCGGCGGGTGACCACAAGACCTGGACCATGTCTCAAAACTGGTCTGCACGTCACTTTATAGATATAATATATTCACTATGCTCGACTCAGCGCTCAACATTCTCAAACACTTCGTTCCCGAATCTATCCTGCGGTTCAACTTCGAGCACTTTGAAATCATTCGCACTGATGTTGAAGAGGTATTTTACCTGGTCGTAATTCACGGAAACTGGTTCCTAGTTTTTGAGACAGACTACATTATGAACATTTCCCGCGCATACGATGAAGCTCACGAAGTCTTCGGCGAGGACTTTACTATTGAAGGCTGGATTGAATTAAATAAACCAGAATCTCTGATTAATCCAAAAGAAGCGAAGCTTAGCGAGAATGAACTGATTAAGGCAATTTCGTTTGATAATCCAGCGAATCACCTTCGCTATGCGGTAATCAGATTAACCGCACACGAACGTGAAGGTATTAAAGGCTAAAAAATAACTATGAATTTCATTTGTCCATACTGTAACCAGCCAACTACTATTACAAGGCCAAATAAGGATGAGGGCTGGGATAAGCTAGATATAGCAGCACAGCTATAAGCATCGACTAGGGGCAAAGCATCTAGCAATTGCAAAGAGAACCTACCGTTTAAATGAGTAAAAGCTACTGCTCTTTGCTATACTGACAGTATGCAACCTGCTTCAGTTATTATTGATAGGATTGTGTATTTGGCGTCGTTAGCCTCTCGACCATCTGAGGTTGACATGCTTTTAGATACCTTTCGAGGGATAACTGCCCGCGTGGATCCGCATAAGCCGCTGAGGACCCAAGATGCAACAATATTACATTCTGTCGAAGAGGGACTTAAGGCATATCTGACCACCAAGGAGAAACTGCGTAATTTTACCGTTGAATCTTTGAACCTGCAGCTAGAGCAGCACTTTGAACCGACAGGTGTCAGCGGCAAACGGCGACTTTACAGTGTGATTGGCATAGCCGTTGGATTGGCTATAGCTTTTGGCGCCGGGCTGCCGGTCACTACCATTGAACAGCGGGTCTTAATAGGAGGGTCAGTGCTCTTTGCATTGTTACATCTAGGCGGCGCATGGTTTTTTCTTACCGCATTTGATTCGTTTCGATCCTCTCTGCGCCAAGCATTCCTATTAATTGCAAGCGGCGTCACTCTTTTAGGGCTTAGTCTCTTAGAGCAGCCTATCCTAGAGATTTTTAACCTACGAGATCAAGAAGCAGTTAACGTACTGTTTTCATTGCCCGTTCTTATTGCAGCCTCATTATTCCATTTGGGCGATATGAAATATGCTCGATTAGTGGGCGTTAAGGGGATCTGGTCGACTAATCTACCCTTTGTCGTCATGATACTTCCACTTATAGTCGTCACGTGGTTTTTACCGGATATGCTACATCAAAGGATTGATGTAATTGCTCGTTTGACGACAGTAATGTCGGCCTGGATTATGGTTACGCCTATTTCGTCGTTGATCGCCTTGCCCAAGGCTTCCAAGCTCGTTCCCGAGTTGTATAAGCCGCCCATCGATGCTCTCTATCAAGCTATCTGGTCTATAGTTGTCGTAACAGCCTATCTCTACATCCTGCGGGTCATTGCGGGTTCGTATATGAAAGGCGTGGTCGCCTATGTGCTTTTTGCACTTGTAACGGCCATGGGTGCTATGCTGCTGCGCGCCGGTTATACCTTCAATAAGATCAGTCGTTATTAATTGCTACTTTAATTTAAAGACCGAAATCGAGGTAAATTTCTCTGTAACGACCTGATGCTATTGAAGCAAAGATTGCAGCTATGACGCTGATTAAAATTGAAGCGCCAACTGAAGAAAGCGTAAAGAAATCGCCTGAACGAGAGTCATTAGAAATGAAATGACAGAATATTGTGTCATTTCAGTCATTTGTGTATAATTAAAATATGGACAGAGACAAGATACTGATTATGGCCGATCACACAGGAAGATTTTATGCAGAGCGTTACGGGCTCCCACCTGTATCAGGAAGGCTTATTGGCTACCTGTATGCTTGTCAGCCAGCAGAGCAGTCAATCAACGAAATTGCTAAGGCACTGCTGACAAGTCGAAGCGCGATTAATGGTGCGGTGAATACTCTGGAAGCACAGAGGCTTGTAAAGCGTGCACGTCCAGCGGGCACGCGCGCTGACCTGATTAGTTTAACTCCGCTCAGTCGAGAGAACATGGGGTTTGACCCGACTGAGTATCAACAAATGGCAAATTTGGCGCGAGAGGGACTTGAGCTGATAGGAGACGAGCCGTCTGAGCGACGAGATTCTCTTGAAGCTGTTGTTTCTCTGAATGAATTTATGGTAGAAAGGTTACCGCAATTGTATGAAGAGTGGGTAGTACATTACAAAGAAGAACAATCAACTAAAAAATAGGGAGAGTATAATGAGCGATTTTCTAGATAAAATTCTTGGCGATTTAGAGGGTAAGAAAGAATGGAAAGCTACGGAAGCTCGAGCAAAGCAACTGCCAGAGGAATACAGAGTGGTATATGATGAAGTTAAGCACTATGTTTGGCATGGAGGTACTGGCTCAATCGATCCAAGTGGCCTATTTAAACAACTAGTCAAACTGTTTGAAGATGGCGCATCAGCGGGTAAACATGTTACCGAAATTACCGGCAGTGACGTGGCGGCATTTGTTGACGGGCTCATACATGACAAGAGGACATATATAGATGATCTCCGTGAGAAACTGAATAGTTCTGTTGCGAAGAAACTGGGGAAGTAAGAAAAGTATGAAACCGGCAATAACAGTTAGTGGGCTGAAAAGAGCCTACGGTAAGAACGCCATACTGAAGGGTGTTGATTTCCAAGTTGAAAGCGGCACAATCTTTGCGCTACTCGGTAGTAACGGCGCAGGTAAAACAACAACCATTAATATCTTGACAACGCTTATTGAAGCGGATGCAGGAAGTGCTACAGTAGCTGGCTTCGACGTAAGCAAGTCTTCAGACAAAGTGCGTCAACACATCAGTCTAACGGGCCAGTTCGCAGCCGTTGATGATATGCTTTCGGCCCGTGAGAATCTCGAGCTAATTGGCGACTTACGACACGTAAAAAATCCAGCACAAACAGCTAAAGAATTACTTAGCAAGTTCGATCTTACAGATGCCGCTGATCGCCTTGCGTCTACGTTCTCAGGTGGTATGCGTCGTCGGCTCGACATTGCGATGAGCCTTATTGGTGGCCCGCAGGTTATATTTCTTGATGAGCCAACGACTGGACTCGACCCAGAAGCTCGTAAAAGCATGTGGCAAACGATTAAGATGCTCGCCCAGGGAGGTACAACGATCTTCCTAACGACACAATATCTTGATGAAGCAGATGAGTTAGCGGATATTATTGCCCTGCTGCATGAAGGTAAAATCGTAGCCCAGGGCACGGCGACAGAACTGAAGAAACTCGTGCCCGGAGGTGTTATTAAGTTTACCTTTAGCACTGTCGCTCAGCTTGAGAATGCGGCGATCATCTTACGAAAAGATTTCGTCGTGACAAAAGCAGATAATACAACGCTCACTGTAGCGGCTGACGGAAACGTTAAACAGATTACCGAGTTGTTCATTCGTCTTCGCGATTCAAAGCTTGAGCCTGCGAGCTTCTCGCAGCAAGTACCAACGCTTGACGATGTATTCTTTAAACTGACTGGCAAAAAAGAGGAGAAGAAATAGCCATGCATACAATTAAAGATACATGGACAATGACGAGGAGAAGCCTAAAGCATATTCTGCGTAGTCCAGACACTATTATCACAGTGATCATCACGCCAATCGCATTGCTGTTGATGTTTGTATATGTCCTGGGTGGAGCACTGGAATCGCAAGCTGGATCGGGGAAATATGTAGATTTCATTACACCAGGGATTATCATCTTCTCTATCGTAAGTGGAATTGCGTACGCGGCATTTCGCATCAACACAGATATTCAGAAAGGGATCATTAACCGCTTCCGCACTATGCCAGTGGCACCCTCTTCTATCTTGAGCGGTCAAGCAACATCGTCTACTTTGTCCAATCTATTTTCGTCTGTGCTAGTCTTGGCTGCAGCATTTGCTGCTGGTTTTCGTACGAGTGCCGGGCTTGAAGAGTGGCTATTGTTCGCTGCATTGCTAGTACTCTTTACGCTTGCAACAACATGGATGGCGGTGTTCTTTGGCCTACAGGCAAAGTCTCCTGAAGGCGCTGGTTCGTTTAGCTACATACTCATGTTACTTATTTTCTTGAGCCCATCGTTTGTACCGACTTCTTCAATGACGCCAGTGCTTCGCGGGTTTGCTGACAATCAACCGTTCACGCCTATCATTGAAACAATGCGCTCTTTGTTAACAAATGGAACTGCTGGCAATAAAGTGGGGCTTGCATTTGCTTGGTGTGCTGCCATCCTTGTTGTTATGTACGCGCTCTCTATTTGGCAATATAAAAGGAAGTAAGTAAGAGTCGGTTATCATGTGCTGGGTGATTTATCATCCAGCACATGGAGTCAAGGCTTCATGAAGTGCGGAATACTTAATGTATGATTCGCTCCTTATTCTCAGCATAAACTGATATCTACGCTAATTTTCTTGCCAGGATTTCCAAGCAACATATGATTGCTTGAATTGGGACTTTTTGGCAGCGCGTTGCTCGGGTGGATAGTTTTCAAATACACCCTCGTCGCTTGCAACAATATCGAACATCCGCGAGATCTGTTCGTATTGATTTATCAGGTATTGTCTAACTGGAGGCAAGGCACCGGAATATGCGATAAGTGGCCCTGGTTGTTGGGAAAGGACATCGGCGACGAGCCAGCGCAATCCTTCTTCGCAGTCGGATGCATCGCCGCGAACGATATGGCTGCCCGCGCGTAGGGCGGTGCGCAGATACCCTACACGCTCAATCGCATTAAATACTCGACCCAATTTCTCCTCCCCGGTATGGTCAAACACTACTTCAGTTCTTGCCTTGTTAATTAATGTCGTATCTCCATTATAGAAACTGGCGAGGTGGGTCTCGAACGCGGCTTGCTCTTCGAGCTCATCGTTAGCGGTCTTATCACCAAATGAAATGTCACCAACAATTGATTCTGCCCAATCGTGAATAAGCGCGGCCACCTGCAGTAATTGCTCATCTTCGCTCGTAAGATAGCCTGGTTGAAGTATTTGTAATACCCTGATGAAATCTTGGGCTAAGCCGTAGGTGAGTGCTAAGTGGGTAAGGTTATTTACGTCAGCACCTAACAAGTCGACCCAACGTTCGTTTGATACGTTAGTTGGTTTGTAGCGCTCATAGCGGACGCGGCCAGCAAGCGTTTTACCAAAATCAGTTTTCTCAAATTCTTTATGAATCTCTATTAAGCGAGGGCGAGGCGTATGTTCCATGCAGTATCCTTATTGAGTTGTGTCCACTAGCATCTCAAAGACTGACACACGTATCCAGGGTATTTTATACCCCTAGAAAAAGTGCAGTAAGTGAGGTACATTGAGTGTAGTGAAGAGGCCCGAACTACATCGAGTTGAAATTTTAGTTTTGCGTACGTTGCGCCGTAGTATTTCTGCACGGTTCAATGAACTTATGAAACCCACAGGGCTAAAAAGTGACGCATTTAAGTTTTATGTCCGAAGATTAAAAGAACTTGGGTATGTGAACAAGGACGAAGATGGGAATTATTCACTTACAGCAATTGGTAAGGAGTTTGCTAATAATCTTGATAAAGATACGGCCATGGTCCAAAAGCAACCCAAACTCTCAGTCCTTATTGTCATCCCTAAGCCTAATGACAAAACTCGTTTCCTTTTTCAGCGCCGTTTACGCCAACCCTACTACGATTTCTACGGTGAACTTAGTGGACCCGTGAAGTGGGGCGAAGAGATTGAAGTAACGGCAGCTAGGGAACTGATAAAACAAACAGGCCTCACTGGTGATTGCAAGGTAGTAGGCTTCTATCGTCAGAAAGATATCGACCATACGACCGAATCACTTCTTGAGGACAAATTATTCGCAGTTGTAGAAGCGACTGTCAAAGATGAAATTCTTGAGAATTCATGGAGCGGCGGCCATAACGAATGGATGACGCTTGAGGAATATCGACAAAAAGGCAGACGCTTCCCAGCCACAGAGAGAATTTTAGCAATGAGAGCGACTAATCAGACGTACGCTTCAGAGGTAACAAGCTATGTACACGATGAATACTAAGGTATAAACGGTAATTCCTTTAATGTCATAGTGCCTCTTGGTAACCTCACTCAACTTTGAGAATGTACCTTCTCTATTAATGGCTCATAATCATCAAAGTATGCTCTCAGTATTGAGCTCGTTTTTAGTCTCAGCATCGAGGCCTTTCGGCAGATAAAGCCGTGAAAGACTAGCGTATGATTTGTACATTTTTCTTATCTCGCTTTCGGTAGGTCGCTACACGTTCTCTCGTTGCACAGCGAGGTGAACAGTAGGTGCGTCCACCACCTTTACCAGAGTCAATAAAAGGCCGACCGCATACAAGGGAAGCGCACAGCCCACCGGGATTATACTGTTTCTCTGCAAGAAGCGCAGCTAAACCCAAGGCTGAAGATGCTGCAAACCATTCTGCCCAAGATGCATGATCATTGCTATCAACGTGGAGGTGCCAGGGCGTATCACCATGCGAGGTAAGCCGGGGAGCATTGGCATACTCGCTAAGCAGGGCATTCAATAGTTTAGCTGCTTCATCTATACCTTGAGTCGCAAAGATAGTATGAAGCTTGTTAGCTACAACCTTAAGTTCATTAAGATCGATTAAGGTAACATCGCTCTTTTCGCCGTAGTTGCCCAAGGTCTCCGTAAGCTGATGGACTTGCGTTCGGAACTCTTGCAATCATTTTTATGCTCTTTAAGTGGCGCGGCAACCGATCGATGACGCTTAGCCTTCATGCCGCCTCAGATCCAAAGGCACTCCTCTTGTTCGGAACGACGTCTACAATAACGGCGCTCTTCATTTACCCATTCTTTTGGGGGTGGTTTATGCCGACACTTCATTTACCTGCGCTTTTTGCCTGGTGCATTAGTATTGCTGGAGTATGCCAATTGTTAATTGGATGGATTCCCGATAAGCCAGGCAGTCTTGGTCATGCTCACAATATTCTTGCATTTGTCGCAGGGTCAATGATTATTCCTATTACTATAATGGGTGGACTATCTCCCGTCGTATCATCTGTTCTAAAATATGCATCGTTTGCCTATCTTGCTTTCTCATGTACCTTTATCATTCTTTACTTTACTGTTCGTAGCATTCGTAAACACAGTCTTATCTACCAGATGATTTTCTACTGGGGATTTTTTGCCATTATCTTATCCGCAGCCTATTTACGATAGGCCTTGTCTGGACTTGCCAAAGATTTAATTTGAGTAAAGTTGATTTTCATACAGCTATTGATATATTTAGATAAATATGTTAATATATAATTAAGGTAGCGATGGAGCTATCAATCCACCCTCCAACGAAGGAGCTGTACCTCAGTCATGAACCGACTGATCGTAGTGCGCACGCTGTTGCGAGAGACCCCTCTCGCCCTCAACCAGGCGACGGTCATCGCCTTCGACGAAGCCACCATGGGTCATGTTCACCTGGTGGTTGAGGTCCGGGAGACGGACGGTCGTATTGACGACTGCGCCATCCTCGGGTACGCGAACGAGTTCGGTGACTTCACTCAGATCGCATCGATCGATGACATCGCCGCCATCTTCGGGCTCGAAGGCGCAGAAATCGCGCGGGAGCTTCGCGATGCCATCCGCAGCCTCGTGGAGATGCCGAGCTAGACTCGCGCTCAAGCACCATCCAAGCCATCACCCCGCATCGCAGGCGAAGAGCACCCCGTGTCCGCTCTGCGGTCGGGGTGCTTTTCTCTATTATCTATTGTTACTCAAGATTACATTTAAAGGCACTCACGAGCTCGTTCTGCTATAGTTGAGCTATGAGCGCAAATGAAATGATCGATATATTGAATGACGAAGGTGAGGTCATCGATACTATTCCCCGACTGCTTGCCGAACAAAGCAATCATCTTACACAAAATGCGTTAGTATTCGTCTTCAACTCGTCAGGTGAGATTTGGGTGCAGCTTCGACCTCAAAATAAAAAGCACTATCCGGGAAGATGGGATATTTCTACTTGTGGCGGCATCGTTAGTGGGGAATCTCATCAGGAGGCCGCCCGGCGAGAAACATTTGAAGAAATGGGTATTGCGGTCGATCTACGGCATGTAGAGAGCTTCTTGAATGTATTCCCTGGGGATAATGGCGAGATTCGCAGAAGACTATCTCATATGTATGTCGGTATAAGTGATGAGAAGCCCCAAGTAAATGCCGATGTCGATGAATTCAAGATCTGGCAGCCTAAAAATCTGCGAGTTGATGTGGTGAAGCACCCCGAAGTCTACGTTCCATCCTTTCTTATCGAGCTCGATAAGGCGCTTAAGGGTTATGAAAATCTAAAGAGCTCCGCTTAACGAGCCGCGCCTCTCGTTATTGGTACGCCACCAGGCACCCGCACCTAAAGAAATATCAGGTAATATAAAAGGTATGTTGAAAATCTATCTCGCACGACATGGCCAAAATGAAGATAACGCAAATGGGATACTAAACGGCCATCGTGATCTTCCTCTGACAGATATAGGTCTTACTCAGGCTGCGGAAATCGCTAATGAAATTAAAGACGCAAATATGAGCTTTAACGCGGTGCTTAGTTCGCCGCTCTGTAGGGCATTCCAGACTGCTGAAATTATTTCTGAAATAAATAACCTCCCAATGCCTCAGGTTGTTGATGATCTCATCGAACGGGATTTTGGAATAATGACGGGAATCAAACAATCGCGCATTGAAGAGTTCTGCGCCCCGGATATTCTCAAGACAGAACTGATTACCTATTTTCTTGCCCCTAAAGGAGCCGAATCATTCCCTGACTTACTCGCCCGTGCAGATAAGCTGCTTAGTCGCTTAACCGAAGAATACAAGGACGGCTCAATATTACTTGTTACCCACGGTGATTTCGGCAAGATGATATATGCGAGTTACTACAACCTTGAATGGGAAAACGTACTAAAGCTCTTCCATTTTGGGAATTCAGAGCTCTTGCTTCTAGCTCCAGATTCTCGCCCAGAAGACGCGCATGTATTTACCATACAGCAGCATAATTTGTAAACATAGGCATCCCTTGGCAGATAATCAATTCCTACCTATCGTTGGAAAACAGAAGTCAGCTTTCTTCCTGCTATCGTAAGAATAGATAATTCAGGACGCATGCTATTGATTCTAGGTATTCTTACGCGCGTAACTGCTGCCATTATGGCTGTTGGAATCGCGATGGCGATACTCTGCGTACCACTTCTGCGTCGCCCGAGGGGTGCCTTAAAATCGAAATCGCGCCCTCACTAGTCCTTATCAGTCTACTTGATTAGACGGGGTGCAACTAGTAGCTGCAGCTTAATCTAAAGCAGCTCCCTAATGTGTTGGATTAAAGCCTTCCCGACTTGGTCGGATAATAACATTGCAAATTTCTCTGGATTGGTGCTAAACTGCGCTTCTAGATCTTCGAGAGAGAGCACAACAAACCCCGCGCCATCCTCTTCTTCAATTTTGAGATCTGTTAGGTTGCCGTCAAATTTGTATGCAAAAAGTCCACGCATCGCATTGCTAATGTACCTTCCCTGGGTATAATCGGCTCGAATGACGCCGAGATCGACTAGGTCATGCTCATTGACAGTAATACCCGTCTCTTCGAAAGTCTCCCGCACAGCAGCCTCAATATAACTTTGGCCACTGCTCACATGTCCACTGGCAGCCGTGGTTAGCCTACCCGGATCATTCTTTTTGGTTAAGCTGCGTTTTTGAAAAATGATATTGCCGTCTGCGGTATAAAAACATACGTAAATAAGTCGACATAGTAGCCCCGCCCGGTGAACCTCCTCCCGATCAGCGGTGCCAATAACCTCATCCTCCTCATTAACAACGTCAAGTATTTCGCTCATAAGTTTAGTATATCAGAGCTTTATGACGAGCTCATTTTAGCCTACCCACCTCTTTGCTTATCTGAGGGAATCATCCGAACCTTAATCAAGAATGCTATGACAACCATAATTACGACAACTACACTTATGCCAATAGCAAAGGTCAAAGAAGGGTGGTCTGCAGTAGGATTAGGAAGGACCCGTTCAAGATATCTCAGAGTGAAGGGTTGGAACGTGCCACTTTTAGTTGGGGAGCCCTGAAACGTCACTTCAAAAATGCCGGCTTCTGGGAAAGTGATCGGACTACCAATCATGTCGTTATGGTTTAATTGCATAGGTTTGGCACTGATTATTTTGGCACCTTTTTTAACGGTGACAGTACAGTCACATTCACCCATCGAAAAACGTTTTGTTGAGTCACTTAAAAATAAAATATATTCTGACGGTTTATCGCTTATAGGGTCATCGTCTGGCTCAAAATGGAGTACAGCAGAGATTGCCCCGTCCGTCTTGAGCGTATGAGCACTAGCAGGGGATGTAACTAACGTTGATGCGCTGCAAATCGTAAGAAAAGCACAAAGTGCAAGTCGCCAGGAAGGACGACGGAAGAGAAGTAGGAATATAGCATCCATCTTATGATGATAGCAATGTTTTTAAGTCTAGACTATAACGATACTGCTTTGTAGTGCACTTTCATCCCATTCGCTCGACTTTTTGTAGCCGCATGCTGAGCCCAATGCCGCCGAAATCTTCACAGACGAACACTGGTTCTGATGGGGTGCTGAGGGAAGCCTCATAGTGGTAATTGAGCTCATTAAAACCAACAAGCTCATTGGCGAATATAACACGGTTCTGTATAAGCCATCGTGCGAATGCTCCACGTGCAATTTTTGTGTGAACGATTACTTGCCTGAGTTTGCCAGTTGTAGGATTCTTAGTTAAAAATCGAGGGGCAACTACGCGAGTAGTATCAATGTATGGTAGTACTGTCTTAGTATATTCTACTGCCGATAGATTAATAACCAATCCTTCGACGGGTAATGTCTCGGCGATGCTTCTGCCCCAATAGACATAGAGGTTTTTATAGCGGCTACCAGGTAATTTATAGCCCATCTCGAGCCGATAAGGCCGAACTCCATCATAAGGCCGAAGTATGCCGTAAAGGCCAGATAGTATACGGAGCGTTTCCTGTGCGTAATCACGTTGTTGCTGAGACAATGTGTCAGCTCGCAGGCCACTGTATATATCACCGACAAAGCTATCTATGGCCAATGATTGTTGGCTCGATTCAACGCTCCACTCAGCCCACACGTCGTGTACTCTATGTGAGAGCACTTCAGAAACGCCCATTGTTGTCTGGATCTGTATGGGCTGTAGAGTTTGAACATAACGAGCAAGCGGCCTGGCTCTGTCTATAAGGAGCGGTTCAGTCACTGGCGCTGCCGGTGTAACAAAGCGCATTGTTTTTGATGAATGAATAAGGATTGTAATATTCATGAGGTTGTTCCGAAACGCTTTACTGCCCGTGCTCGAGCCTTTGCTGCTTCAATCTCTCTGTTATGCGGTTCAGCCTGAGTGGTGAGGGAGCTAAGCAATTCCTGCGCGGCAATAGCAACGGCGTTAATCGCTTGATTAAATACAGCCTCATTGGCTTTTGATGGCTCATGAAATCCAGAAAGTTTACGCACAAACTGCAATGACGCGGCTCTGATTTCTTCTTCGCTTGCAGGTGGATCAAAATTGAAAAGTACTTTAATACTACGGCACATAGAAACTCCTAACTATTCAATTAATATTATAGCTACTCTCCTTACAAAAACGAGCGCCAGAGAGACGCTCGTTTTTAATGCTACAAAATGAGGGGACTAAAAGCTAGCTATGGAACCACGACAATATGGCTTGAATGCTTACCGCAATACCAAGGCTGAGCCCTACACCTAAATTACCCATATTCATACTTATCTCCTTCCGCGCTACTTTGATAGTGCAATGCATTGCCTAGTCAGTATGCGGTCTTCAATCGCATTATTCTGTGGTATATTTCACAGATAAAAAATAATGGTTATGGTAAATTACGCAGTAAACAGAGGTCAATATTGAACAGTAAAATTACAAAATTAAAAAGAATAAAAGGGCATATAGTGAAAAACTACGAAAAATAGATCTCATCGTCATCACCCCCAATCTAAAATGAAATTGTTTGCTATGATGAAGCATATGACAGGCAAAGAAATTATCACAAAAGTGAAAGCACTTAATCTTCCAAAGCACTCATATGTAGTATTCGGGAGCGGTCCACTTGCTGCCACGGGTATACGCGAGGCCGGCGACATCGATATGTATGTCACGCAAGATGTCCTTGACTCGTTTATAAAATCTGGCTGGAAACAGGTTCATAAAGGTCCCGGCGATGAGCCCTATACCTACGAAGATTATGAGGCACATGCAAATTGGAGCTTTAGTCCGTACGCACCCACACTTCAGCATCTGTTAAAAACGGCTATAATCATAGATGGTGTATCTTTCGCTTCACTCGAGGAAGTTCGACGATGGAAGCTTGAATCGGGTGGCGAAAAGCATCTTGCCGATGTTGCTCGCATCGATGCCTATCGTGCAAAGGACAACTAGACTATGCAGGTTATTAAAAAATCCGAAGCAGAAAGTTTCACTAATGGCCCAACATGCACAGGGTATGTATTTCCGTTCGGCGACCCAGATATTGATATCGCCGTCGTCACAGTGAATGGCAGATATCCAGAGAAAAACCGTGCGCTAAATGAAATTTCTAAAGAGATTGCCTACGTACTGAGCGGTACAGGCGAAATTATAGTTGGGGGAGAGTCGCCGTGCCAAGTGCAGGCCGGAGACTCGGTCATAATCCAACCAGGCGAGAAATATTATTGGGTTGGCGAAAACCTCGAGATACTAATGCCGTGTAGCCCGGCGTTCAATCCTGACCAACATAAGAACGTTACGTAGACGTTTCTATTTGCCTTTTACTGTAGCGGCGTGGCGGAAACCAAGCAGTGCAAGAACAACCAAAGCGACACCTGCTACAAACGCAACAAGTGAGGCGACCCGTGCGACGACCGCCATTGTATCAAATGCATAAGCATTCAGTAGTAGGCCTCGCAAAGTTTCGCCTCGGAATACAGTCTGTACTTGGCCTGCGAGTTTCACGTCTGATGGATTTGCTTGTGACATGGCGCTTAGTTCTGAATACGTTTTGCCGCTACCAATCTTCCTCAGGTGCGCCGCAATATAGTTGTCGGCAAATACTTTTGCCTGCGCACCAGTCAACACTTGTTGGCCGGCGTATTTGCTTACCGCATCTTTGTCGCCGCCGCTAAGGGCGCTAAGAGATGCGCTGTCGTCTGCGGGGAACATAATTTTCTCTGATGCAAGTTGATCATGCACTTGAGTGTGAACAAAATTATAGGCAAACAGTAAACCGCCGGCTGCCATAAATAACACGACCGCAATCACGAGTCCTGTTGAAGATATAATTTTGTCGAGAGTATTACGTTTCATGGCCCGTCCTTCCAGTGAATTGTCTTGATATCCTCAGTATACTCCAATAGTAAAAAGAGATGACATTAACATTGCTATAGTTTGATAGCCTGCTTGCGGGCGTGCTATACTAAGCATAAGTAGGGCAGCGGCTTTACAACAAGCGTTCGCGGCAACGGGTTATCATCGTAATTCGTCTGCCGTTTTTGTTTTACAAGAGGCGCAAGAAAGGAATGTGTGGCACAACACGATCATCTGAGAGAGTTACCGATTACAGAACGCTACCCTGATGAGGTTTGGCGAGCGGCGAATTATGCCGCCACGGCCCACGAGGCACAAAGACGCAAATTAAGCGGCAATCCCTTTATTGAGCACCCATTTGAGGTGCTCGAATTCGTTAGAAGGGTGACACATGATATCCCGACATTGCAGGCGGCAATATTGCATGACACGGTCGAAGATACGAGAGTAACATTTGAAGATCTACGGAGAGATTTTGGCGACCTGACTACGAGAATCGTGTGGGGTGTGACAAAAGACAACACTATTACGGGTAAGCCCGAACGGAAACTGGCCTATCTACATAGGTTAAGATTCGAGGCCTCTGATGCTTCGGTAATTGTCGCTTTGGCGGATAAGTTGCATAATTTAACAGATCTGATTGAGAACTATGCACAGATGGGCGACGAAATGTGGGGTCATTTCTCTGCATCGCCTGAGGGGCAGATTGACTGGTTCCGCGCCGCGCTTGAAATTGGTAGAAAGCGAGTCCCTGATTGCCCTTTGGTTGCTGAACTTGAAGCAAAAATTGAATCTTTCAGGCGTATAGTTCTTGGTGTAGCCGCCTGTCAAAGTACAGTTGTGTAGATTAGTTTTCGCATGCTACATCTGGTAGTATAGAGATATGTTTAAGCGGTTTGTCCTTAAGAAACTCCAGAAATACACGCGCCAATATTTTGCTGCGCACCCAGAGGTGAAATTAATTGCCGTTGTAGGGAGTGTGGGTAAAACAAGCACAAAACGTGCACTCGCCGATTTACTCGTGCAACGCTATCGTGTACGTATGCAAGAGGGTAATCATAACTCGGAAGTATCGGTCCCAATGGCTATTCTAGGACTCGAGATACCACCAAAACTCCACAGCATTCAACAGTGGTTTACAGTATTTCGTGCTGCACGTAGACGCATTAAGTTGCCGGCTGATGTCGATGTGATTATTCAAGAGCTTGGTACAGACCATCCGGGCGATATTGCCGCATTTGGCGCATATCTAGTGCCCGATATCTCGCTCGTGACAGCCGTAACACCTGAGCACATGGAGTTCTTTAATTCCATCGAAGCGGTCGCCGAAGAAGAAATGTCGATCGCACAGTTCTCGCGTACGGTGCTTATTAACCGTGATGATGTCGAGGGTCGATTCGCTGCCTACGAAATCAATCCAAACTTTAGTACGTACGGCACTACTGGTGCGGCAGAATACCGATTTGAACAACAGGCATTTACCATTGAGCAAGGGTATGTGGGCAATATTATTGCAGCTAGCGCAGCTCCATTCCCCGCGACGATCAAGGTTGTTGGCGAGCATAGTTTGCGCCCAGTAATGGGTGCAGTTGCTGCGGCATTGCTATTCGGTCTATCGCCAGATGATGTTGCAAACGGGCTTGCGCTCATCAAGCCGGTCCCCGGTCGCATGAACTTACTTCGTGGTATCGATGGCACAAAGATCATTGATGATACTTACAATTCGAGTCCGGCCGCAGCGGCTGCAGCAATCCAGACCCTCTATTCATTCGACGATGTCCCCCAGCGTATTTTGGTGCTTGGAGATATGCGTGAGCTCGGCAGCTCAAGCAAGCGAGAGCATGAAAAACTTGGTGCAATATGTGACCCTAATTTGCTCGCCTGGGTTGTGCTTGTCGGGCCTGATTGCACTAAATACCTCGCACCGATTGCACGCGGGCGTGGTTGCCAGGTGCATATAGCGCCGGATGCAATCCGCGCTGGTGAGTTTGTTCGGTCGGTCGCCATTGAGGGTGCGGCGATCCTTGTAAAGGGATCTCAAAACACCATCTTCCTTGAAGAATGTGTGAAAATATTGTGTGACATGAACGAAGATGTCGAGCTCGTACGTCAATCTGCTAGCTGGATGAAGGTCAAAGATGAGCATTTTTCACGCTACACCGACCCCAAATAATACCTCTGATGGTATACTAGTAGGTAATGAAGCGTTATAACCCTACCGAAATTGAGCCAAAATGGCAAAAAGTCTGGGCCGACGAGCATCGGTACCAAGCTCCTGATGCGAGCGACAAACCAAAGTACTATGTAACAAGCATGTTTCCATACCCGAGTGGCGCTGGTATGCACACAGGGCATTTCTTCGAACACTCGATTGTCGATGCCGAGGCCAGGTTCCGTCGTAGCCTTGGCTTTAACGTTACCTATCCAATGGGTTGGGATAGCTTTGGCTTGCCAGCTGAAAATTATGCCATCAAGACGGGCCGTCAGCCAGCCGAGACCACTAAGGAAAATATCGCTAACTTCAAAAATCAGCTTACACGTGTCGGCGCAAGTATCGATTGGTCGCGTGAAATCAACACAGCCAACCCAGAATACTACAAATGGACACAGTGGATTTTTACTCAGCTATTTGAGCGCGGTTTAGCATACCAAAAAGAAGCCAATCAATGGTGGTGCCCTAAAGATAAAACCGTCCTTGCAAATGAACAGGTAATAAATGGCGGCCACTGTTGGCGCTGTGACTCACTTGTCATCAAAAAGCCAATGAAACAATGGTTCTTCAAGATTACCGACTACGCCGATGCATTGCTTGAAGAAATCCCTGCGCTTGATTGGCCGCAGAAAATCAAGACAGCCCAAGAGAACTGGATCGGCCGCAGTGAAGGTGCTGAAATTAATTATGCTATTAATGGCCGTGATGACGAAATCACGGTGTTCTCAACACGCCCAGATACGATTTTTGGCGCAACATTTATTGTTCTTGCGCCCGAGCATCCACTTGCGCGCGAGCTCGTGAGCGACGAAACACGCGAAATGGTAAACGCTTACATTGACGAAGCAATCAAGAGGTCTGAAATTGAGCGTTCAAGCGAGAATAAAGACAAAACAGGCGTATTTACTGGCAGTCACGCAATCAACCCGGCAAATGGCGAAAAAGTCCAGATCTGGATTGCCGATTACGTGCTTGGTGGCTATGGCACTGGCGCTGTAATGGGCGTGCCGGCGCACGACGAGCGCGACTTTGCTTTTGCTGAAGCATTTAAATTGCCAGTCATCGAAGTTGTCGAACGCCCCGATAATAGCTCTGAAGAATGCTATCACGGCGAAGGTACGCTTATTAACAGTGGCTCGTTTACGGGTCAGGCAAGTAGTGATGCTCGCGAGGCAATCGTCGCTTGGCTCGAGCAAGAAGGTCACGGCCATAGCAAAGTTACCTACAAAATGCGCGACTGGCTCATCAGTCGCCAGCGCTACTGGGGTGCACCGATTCCAATTATTCATTGCCCAGAGCATGGCGCCGTTGCGGTACCTGAAAAAGATCTTCCAGTACTATTGCCTGAGGTAGCTGATTTCGAGCCCCGAGGAGATGACAATAGTGATGGCAAATCAGTGCTAGCGCGACAAGAAGGTTGGGTAAGTACAACATGCCCAGATTGTGGCCGCCCAGCAAAGCGCGAAACTGACACGATGGACGGTTATGCTTGCAGCAGCTGGTACCTACTTCGTTACACTGACCCGCATAATGTGGAGCAAGCCTGGTCACCAGCAAAAGCCGACTACTGGTCACCGATTGATATGTATATCGGTGGTGATCACGCTGTAGCGCATCTACTGTATGTCCGTTTCTGGAATCATGTATTCTTTGATATGAAACTAGTGCCAACGAAAGAGCCAGTCAAAAAACTCGTTTACCACGGACTCATTCAGGCTGAAGATGGTCGCAAGATGAGCAAGTCACTAGGGAATGTTGTAGATCCGCTCGAGGTCATCGACGCTGGCTATGGTGCCGACGCGCTCCGTACCTTCGAGCTTTTCCTTGGTCCTATCAACGAAAACAGCAACTGGAGTAGCAAGGGTATCGCAGGCGTTTACCGCTTTATCAACCGTGTTTGGACACTTACACAGGAATATATCGATAGCGACAAACAGGGTGCTGCTGATGAGCGCAAACTTGAAAGTCTTACGCATGCAACAATCAAAAAGGTCACAGATGACATGCATCGCCTCAGCTTTAACACGGCCATTGCAGCACTGATGGAGTATGTTAACGAGCTCTACAAGCTTAAGACTGATGGTTTCACCGAAGAATGGCAAAATGCGCTCAGCACGCTCGTGCAGCTTGTGCAGCCATTCGCGCCGCACGTCACAGCGGAACTATGGCAAGCACTCGGCCATCATTCGGCTCTCGATACCGCGAAATGGCCAATGTGGGATGGTGCTAAGATTGTGACTGATGCCATGACGATTGTCATCCAGGTCAACGGTAAGGTCCGTGCTAAGCTCGAAGTTTCACCAAATGAAACCGAAGATGTAATTCGCGAAAAGGCTCTTGCTGACGAAAACGTCAAAAAACATCTCACGGGCGAGCCTAAAAAGGTAATTTACATCTCTGGTAAACTCATTAGCATTGTCGCTTAGAAAGGGCAAACGCCCCGTTACTTGAACGGGGCGATGTCCCTCTTGCAGGCGAGGCGGGCCACGCCGTAGACCACTCCGGTTATCACCATCGTCATACCGAAGTAAACGACGGGGGCAAGCGAGAACGCTGGCCGCTGCCCAGAGAAAACCCAGACGCTGACGTACCCGAGGGCGGCCAGACCGATCGTCATGATTGTGCTGAACACAAACTTCGAGCGTGAAACCTCTATAGCGCTGTGATTATGCACGAAGCATACGCCGAAGAGTACGGCAAGGCCGACACCAACCCAGACAAAGGCGGTCATGGGCCACTTCCTCCCTCTGAGGAACAAGACCGAACGAACGTCCGATGACAATACTATAACGTTAATGCATCGATCTGTCAATAAATCATGGATGATGCTGCTTGAATAGAATAGAAAAATACGTTATAATGGCAAACAAGTTTTATATACCTAAAAGAGGAGAACATTTCCAATGGCACAGCCAAAGAAGCAGTCAAGCCCTCGCAAGACCGGTTTGCGCCGCAGCCACCTTGTTTTGAAGCTTGCTCGCGTTGTAAACGGTAAGTCACCAGTTAAGGTGAAGACTACCAAGAACGAGACCGGTAAGATGAAAACAGTAAAGACCATCAAGACTGAGACAAAGAAAGCCAAGAGCGAGACAAAGAAAAAATAGTCTTTTTGCGCATACAAAAGAGTGGGAAATTTTAACAAGAAAGAACCAAAGTAATGGCATCAAACCGTCATCTCGGCCGCATCGTCGCTTTGCAGACACTGTACGAATACGAATTCCGTACACAGTCAGAGGATCCACAGGTAGACCTTGCGGAGATACTTAGCCGTAATCTCGCTCGCTATGAATCAGCGATCGAAGATACGGATTTCGTTTCCGGTCTTGTCAAAGGTGTCATTGACGCTACTCCAGAATTGGACGGCAAGATTCAGCCTATCGCGCCTGAATGGCCAATTGAGCAGATTGCGCGTGTTGATCGCACCGTCTTGCGGTTAGGCCTCTATGAATTACTCTACCGAGCTGAAGCTGTACCACCTAAAGTGGTTATCAACGAAGCTGTAGAACTTGCCAAAGCCTTTGGTTCCGATAACTCAAGCAAGTTTGTGAACGGCGTACTTGGTACGGCGTATCGTACGCTTGTCGAGGAGTCAACAGCCGATGCCGAGACGCGATCAGAGAAATCGAACAAATAGTCAAATCGAACATCTCAGGAAATATTTGGCAAAACCAAAGGCTTCCATTCAAGAGATTGTTCGCGAGCCAACCAGCGGCGGTATTATTTTTCGCCATGGCAAAGATGGAGAAATAGAGATTCTCCTTATTCAAGATGCTAAGGATCGCTGGACAATTCCTAAGGGCCATATTGAAGAAGGCGAGACGGCTATCCAGACGGCGCGCCGTGAGATTGGTGAAGAGGCAGGCTTGCACGACGTTGATATGCTTGGCTGGCTTGGTAAAATCCACTTCCGTTACCGCCGTATCGATCGCCTAGTGTTAATGACAACACAGATTTATCTCGTCCGTGTACGAACCGATGGCACCGAAATCCAAAAAGAATCATGGATGAATGGCATCAAGTGGTTCTCGTTTAACGAAGCGCTTGATTTGATTGAATACGAAGATATTGCTAAATTAATGTTGAAGGCTAAAACTCGCATCCGCGAAGAAAAGCTGTAAATGATTGCTGTTTTTGCAGCGATTACAAAGTTAAAGGAGACTAAAGTATGACAGGTATGCCCGTTGGGCCATATGTCGAGTTCGCGAGGGAGAAACTAGGATTTGAATATAACGATATTCAGCTTCTTGTTACTGCCCTCACACATCGCAGCTATGTAAATGAACATAAAAAAAGTGTCAGCGACCACAATGAACGTCTCGAGTTTTTGGGTGATGCTGTACTTGAGCTTGTGGTGACTGACTATTTATTTAATAATTTCAGTGAGGCAGAGGGAATTTTGACGAGCTGGCGTGCAGCACTTGTGCGCACTGAAAGCATCGGTGCCGCTGGCCAAGCGCTCGGCTATGAGCCGCTTGTTCGTATGAGCAAGGGTGAAAAACTAGGCGGTACTCGTGCGCGCTTGCAAATTTTGGCAAATGCTTTTGAAGCCACAATTGGCTCGATCTACCTCGATCAAGGCTATGATAGGGCAAGCGAATTCATCCACAAGCACATTATTGCAACATTACCTGCAATTCTTAACGGGGGGACATGGCGTGACCCAAAAAGTCATTTACAGGAGGTGAGCCAGCAAATTGACGGTGCTACTCCTGTATATAAGGTGATGTCCGAAGAGGGCCCAGACCACGACAAGGTATTTACACTCGGCGCGTATGTAAAAGATAAGTTAATGGGCAAGGGCGTCGGCCCCAGCAAGCAGTCGGCTCAGCAAGAGGCTGCGCGTGCAGCGCTTAAAGAGTACGCTAAGCAAAAGTCCGCCTAACAGATTGACATTACCCCGCTTACCGTGTATAATCTACTGGAAGTGTTATTATAACTATAACGTGAAGTAAAGGAAGTTAAGTTTACATGCTCGCAATTCGTTTGCAACGCCTTGGCCGTAAGGCATACCCAGTGTACCGCCTTGCTGTACAAGAATCTCAGCGTCACCCATCAAGTGGTCGTGTTGTCGCTTATGTTGGTAGCTACAACCCACATACTAAAGAGTCTAACGTCAATGTTGAATTGGCTCAGAAGTACCTCGATAACGGTGCTCAGCCAACTCCACGTGTTGTAAAGCTTTTGAAGGCTGCAGGCGTCGAGCTCCCCAAGTGGGTTAAGGAATTCGAAGGCAGCAAAACAAAGACCGCTCGTAATGCTGAAAAGCTCCGCAAGAACCAGCCTAAAGAAGAAGCTCCAGCTGAAGCATCTGCGGAGTAAAAAACTTCTTAAATGATATAGAAATACCCTTCGCTGTAGCGGCGAAGGGTATTTCTATGTATTAGCACCGTGCTACAATAAACCTACGACAGTAAAACAGTGAGACCGAGAAGGAGACCAGTGGGCATGTCAACTATTGACCAGCAGTTTGTAGAGTATATTGTAAAATCCCTCGTTGAAAACGGGGATGATGTAATCGTAGATCGCATCGTCGACGAAAAAGGCGTGCTTCTGACGCTTACCGTTAATCCAGAAGACCTTGGCCGCGTAATTGGCCGCCGCGGCGTAACTGCACAGAGTCTGCGTACATTGCTTCGTGCATTAGGTACGAAGAACTCTGCACGCTACAATCTTAAGATCGTAAACAACGATGACCCTGATGAGTCGACCGTTTTATCATCTGATGATGACGTAACTGTGGATGATGTGGATAATTCTACAGATGGCACTGTGGAAAACGAGTCATCTAAGGGTAGCGAGTTCGCAAAAAAGTCCCGCGCGGAGCTTGCAGAACTTGATGATCTCGATATATAATCATAAGTAGTTCACGAATGCGAGAACTGCGAGTACAAAAAGAGCTCATGCGAGCTAACCTACAAAAGGTTTAGAGAGACTTATTTGTGCTAAAAAGCCTAGGCGTAATGCCTAGGCTTTTTAGTTGTTTTATTTCTTGATATCCTGTAAAGGGCAGATAACAAAAAACGCCCGGAAGGAATGCTTCTACTGCATCTACAGCCAGACCGTCTAGTGAATGTAAATAAGCACGGTAATGATTACTATAGTAATACCGCAGAGTATAAGGATAAAATGATGATGGTGTTCTGGTGTCACTACTCCTCTTGAACCGCCAACGGTTGCTTCGCTATCGTTGGCTGCGTTTGCAAGTGGCCCTTGTACAATATGCTGATTAGCAATTACCTCGTCTGGTAGATCCTCAGCAACAATATCGTCATGGATTGGCGCTACGCTTTTCTGGCGTGCGCTTGCCTCTTGTCGGGCTTCGTCTGAGATATCCGGTGACCGGTCGCCAGCCGTATTTGAGTCAAATTCCATACTTCTTATACATTATCATAATTCTGCGTACCCGAGAAACCGAGGAGGCTACTTTCATTTTTATGGTATGCTATATATCTACCGTGACATAATTACACATCTCTAGCAAACTATCAGAAAGAATATATAGACAGTTACGTCAAGAGTTGTTATACTATCAAAGATGAAAAAGCTCCAGGTTATCACCTTATTTCCAGAAATGTTTACAGGGGTATTTGGCAATTCAATGATGTGGAAAGCCCAGAAAGACGGGCTGGTTGAATTAAGCACAATTAATCTGCGGGACTTTGGTCTTGGCAGGCGTAAGACAGTCGATGACACGCCATATGGTGGCGGTGATGGCATGCTCTTAATGATCGAGCCGCTCTGGAACGCAGTAATGCACGCGAAGGCAATTGACCCGAGCGCAAAGGTGCTTATTATGACGCCGCGAGGTATCCGTTGGAAACAAGCGGTCGCTCAGGCCTACAGTGAAACAGACTATGGCTACATCCTTATTTGTGGCCGCTATGAAGGTTATGATGAGCGTATCATGGAGCTTGTCGATCAAGAAATCAGCATTGGAGACTATGTCCTCACAGGCGGTGAATTACCAGCAATGGCTATTATCGATAGTATCGTGCGACTTATCCCAGGAGTACTTGGCGGCGAGCAGAGCGCAGTTATCGAAAGCTTTAGCGATGGCGAAACCCTTGAGTTTCCACAATATACGCGGCCTGAAGAATGGCGGGGAATGAAAGTACCAAGTGTGCTGCTAAGCGGGCATCACGGCGAGGTTGCCAAATGGCGCGCCGAGAACAGTAAAAAAGCTGAGCAGTAAAACTTGTTTGCATAATAAAACACCCGATAACCTTGCTATTTTTCGTACACAAGCGCAAAGCGCCTCAAAAGAGGCGCCTGCAGGATATAGTTGTGGTGGATATATCGTAGAGCGATGATTACATTTTTTTAAAAGGTGGAATTTTTGTTTTTGTAATTTCGCTGTCTTTAGATTACACGTGTTTAGACATAAGCGCAAGCACTTTTTTTGAGAATATGAAATAACGTGTGGAAAAGGTATACTATGAGAGTGAAGAAGTTCATGTATCACCTATTTCCACCCGAGTTCTTTAAATCACCTGCATATGCACGAGCGATTGTGCTCGGTTTGGTATATCTCGGCACGTTATTGCTACAACTGTTCACCTTCGAAAAATTTACTGATGTCACCCGCCAGTTTAACTTTCCTGGTGGTGATGTAAGCGCCGCGGCCCTTACGTGGATCTTGCCGCTGCTATCTGCTACCGCGTTACCTTACCTTATTTCCATGAAACTTAATCCTGTATCGTACAAGATCTCTCGTGTAGCCGTACTGCTAACCCCAACTGTGTGGGTATTTCTGGGCGCATGGCAAAACATTGCAGCAAGAGACGCAATCAACACAGGCCTTTTCGGGGCAACGATTGTGACATCCGTGGGCATCTGGAGCGTTCTATTTGCATTATTGTGGCTTTGGGCGGCCGTACTGTGCGTACGCGAGTTGCCGCAGCGTAAAAAGTGACATACTACTATAAAAAACCAGATGACCTAAGATACTATTGACGCGTTTCTACGCGAAATAGCTAGCGTATGTATTTTCCTGACAAATTTCGTTGAAACTTTTCGGGATGTCACTGTATATAATGGATGTAATGGTAGATAAGCAATGACGATAGATCAAGAGAAAGTACTTATCGAGAGCATCTGCGATGGTGCATCGGAGCAATATAGTTATTTCGTTGAGCGATACCACCGCGGGCTCATCCAGCACGTCTTTAACTTCGTGCGAGATGGTGACGAGGCGGAAGATATTGCTCAAGAAGCGTTCATTCAGGCATATAAGAAGCTGCATCAGTATGACGGCAAGTTTGCATTCTCCACGTGGCTATACAAAATTGCCGATAATCTCGCGAAGCGTATGACGGCAAAATCAGGCCGCACCGCTAGCATTAACGACTACGAAGCCTTTATCCCGGATGCCCGCCCGCCAACCGAGGAGCTTATAGACAGCGTGATCGGCAAGGCGCATGTAAGAAAAGCTATCGATCGGCTACCGCCAGACCAACGACGCGCAATCATGATGTACTACTGGGATGAATTGAGCTACGAGGAGATTGCGAACGTAATGAAGCGGCCGGTCGGAACAATCCGCACATGGCTGCATAGAGCAAAAGAACAATTAAGAGAGGAGTTAGCATATGGACAAAATTGACCAGCAAATCAAAGAATCAGTACAGACATATGAACCCAAGCAGGAATTTGTTGAGACAACAATGCAAAAGGTTGAAGCAACTGGCGCGCCAAAAAAACGATGGCTAAATTGGAAAGTGCTTACATCCACCGCTGGCACCGTAACCGTCGTGGCAATAGCAATCTTCGTGTTTGTGCCGCATTCTAACAGCCCTACAGCAAGTACTACAACAGGGGGCAGCAAGGCTGAGATAGATTCGCAATCACAGACAGCAGTAAATGCGCCTATCAACCCAACGAATACCACAGATACTGCGCTTGATAGTGACTTAAGCAGTGTACGAGCATCGCTTACGCAATCATCAAGCGACCAGAGTACGGCAGATAACTCTATCAACGATAATCAGCAGCAGGTCAGCATTCCAACAGAATAGACTAACGCGATCGTACTAATACGGAAGGAATATATTATGAAAACCATACAATCTACATCTACTATCATGAAAGTTGCAATCATCTCAGCGGCAACGGTTATGAGTGGTTTCGCACTCATTCCAGTCCCAGCGAATGCACTTTCGCTTGATGGTTCAGCAAAAGCGACAACACCAAACGTTAAGGTAGACACGAACGCGAATGTAAATGTAACGACGGACTCTACGAGCACAAGTACTGCAAACGAAAAAGCAAGACTCCAAAACATCATCACTAAGGGTGACCAAGAGATTGCACGCCGACTTGCGTCACTCTCAAAGCTTACAAGTAAAATTGACGCAGCAACCAAGCTAACAAACGCCGATAAGGCAACGCTTACAGCCGAAGTCAACGCAACGACATCCGGCCTCAATACATTAAAAGCAAAACTTGATGCAGAAACAACGATAGTCGCTGCACGTGCAGACGTACAGAGTATTTATACTGAATACCGCGTATATGCGCTTGTTGCACCAAAAGTCGGCCTGATAAAAGTGGCAGACGATCAACAGGTAGCAGAGGAGAAGCTCCAAGCGTTAACTCAGAAGTTTCAAACTCGTCTAAATGCTGCGAGGTCCAAGGGCAAAAACGTGGATGCTCTCGAAGCCGTACTAAGCGATATGATACAAAAGGTCAATGCGTCGGCGAGCATATCAAGCACTATTCAAGCTAAAGTAATCGGTCTACAGCCAACCGATTATAACAATGACCACGCAGTATTAAGCGGTAATAGCGCACAGTTAAAAACTGCACACGCTGATAACATAGCGGCCTACCAAGACGCAAAGCAAATTGCTGCAGGCCTCAAAGGACTATAAGCCGTAAATAGCCTGAGGCCTTGAGTTTTACGGGTACTAGTGATACAATTTCCCCTAGTACTGATGGGATGTCGCCAAGTGGTAAGGCACTGGGTTCTGGTTCCAGTATTCGGGGGTTCGAATCCCTCCATCCCAGCCAAAATTATTTACAGAGGTAGAAAACACGCAGCTTGGCGTGTTTTCTTTATATCTCGTAATCCTCATCTGTTAAAAGGGTTCGAATTCCTTTAGCCATCTTCGGATTGCGCCGTTTACTCGGGCTTCCCAACCCTCTATACAATTGTAGAAACTTGTATTTTATGGTATAACTTATATGTCAGAACGCAAAGCGCATCTGGCTTCCTCGACTTAGGAAGGTGGCTATGAAACACCCTGCAGTCCTGTTCGTTGACAACACCAGTGCGGACAACCTGGCGATGGCCCTGGCGGCGACGCGTCCTTCTTCCTTGTTGGATGTGAAGGCGATCTTCGTCACCGGCCGTGCCGCACACACAGACCCCAACGCGTCGATCGAGGAGCGGGACGAGACCTACTCGACCTACATCCACGTTCTCAACACGCTGCGGATGGCGGAGTTCATGCGCAGTGCCGGGCGCACGGTTCCGGTGTTCATGGGCGAAGAGGTCAGCCGGACGCAGCTGCGGACGGTGGTCCCTCATGGCAAGCACGCCAACGAAGAGATCTACGACCTGTGGGATGCCTGGGGAACCGGCGAGTTCGACGGTGACTTCGCCGCCGGGCTGCAGTTTCTCTGGCAGTACAAGGGTGAGAAGCTCCTCGTACTGGTGGGCGGTCCGCTCACGGAGGTGGCGTTGATCCAGCGCTACAGGCCCGACCTCACGGTCAAGTTCGGCACGATGTTCGTCCAAGCGGGCGACTTTGCCGAAGATGAGTCCACCAACCTCCTCGGTGGGAAGGGTAACTCGTTCAATGGCGCGTGCGACGCGAAGGCGCTGCACGACGTGCTGGAAAGTCACGACGGGGAGATCATCCTCCTTCCGTCAAACATGACCAAGCAGGCCGAGCTCGGCTTCGCCACGCCCGACGACATCGCGTCCCTGGGGGTCTACCAGCGGCTCGCGGAGGTCTACCGGGTGCACTACGAACACTCCGCCAAGAAGCGGGGCACCTCGCTGTACATCCACGACCTGGGTCTCGTCATACTGGCGGAACAGTACCTCCAGGGCGACCAGGACTTCCCATACCGGTACGAACCGGTGGAGATTCTGGATGTGCCCTATGGGGTGCCCGACGCCGACCAGCCGGAGCGCCGTGGCACGATCATGATCGGACCGGCCAAAGCCGGCAACCGCTCTACGGTCGTGTGGCAGGACACCGACGGGTATCGCGGCCGTGTGGCCGCGTACCTGCAGAGTTGAGGAAAGGCTCTTCCGAGTCGCCATCAAGGCGGCCTAGGGAGAGCCTTTTCCCTATGCCAGACCGTGCAAATACCTTTCTACACGGAGAGCCACAAACTGAGGCTGAACAACAAACACTAGAAGCATCTCGAAGCTTTGCCGAACTACAAGCCATGGAGGCAAACAGGGTCTTAGATATACTTCGCTCCCATGATTTTTCAGCAACAGCTGAGGCGTGGAGGGGTGTACATGGACGAGTAACCGATTAGCGCTATAACTTAGCGCTCGCTTCCGGTGGGCATCATTTTGGTGAAGGTATTCCCCCGATGCCCAACGGGTAATGACGCCGATAACCAATGGCCAATCAAACCAAGATAGAATTGGTCAAAACGGTAGGCTTAGATATGATTTCGAGTGGGATACGCAACAACAAACCTTCGTGGGTGGAGAATCAACCCCGGCGAGTGATATTAGCGAGGCGACAGGCGACTTGGTACTGGCCCGTTTCGCCAGCGAAGGCAATGATACAGACGAATTACAAAATCATGTGATACTACCTGACGACAGCACCGTGAACGGGAACAAGCTACTTCGTGGCACGACAGCCCAGACTATTCCTCACGCGCAGAAGGAGGGAGTTGCAGCAAGAGGTAAGGATGTCGTCGCTTTGATACTGGCGGTGACAATATTATGTTCACCCAAACAGCTATTGAAGCAGACCGAGCTACTATTTTCGAAGCGGCTATGAACCTATTAGCCATCTAAGAACCTGGCCAGTCCAGTATTGATGATTGGGCAAACATTGCTTATCTTCTTTACCAGTCACCTCTAATGAAAAAGGGTCTGATACTGTATCCATGGAAGATATTGCAAAGGCGTCGGGGATATCTCGGAGCACTCTTTTTAGGCATTTTGCAACCAAAGAAGCGACGGTTCTGCACAATAACCTCAATCCTACACTCCGTGACATATTTCGCAATCAACCAACTCATATAACAGCTATTCAAGCGATCCGTAATACATTGCGCATCGTACCCTTACAGTCCAACGCTAGCAAATTGCACGAGCAACGCTACAACCTCATCCGGACTGTTCCCCAATTACGTATCGCCTTATTGCAAGAGTTAGCTCAAACAAGCGACATGCTCATAGATCTAATTGCCGAACGCACCAACCGCTCAACTGATGATATCGTTGTTTGCACACTCGCAAATGCTCTTATGGGTATAGCAGTTGGTATCGTACTTAGCTTAAATGAAACAGAGGACTATCTTACAAGATTTGATCAGGCTTTAGAGCAGCTCGAGGCTGGATTTACAATCTAGTGACTCGTTCTTTGTCATGGGTTATCTGACGCGCTTTGTATTACCCGCAACCCGCACCGCCCGAGTAAGCGCAGCAGCCGTTGGTAATATTGCGTCTGATACTATATTATTTTATAATTAATAGATTGGTATCTCGTCGTCCGCCATGCACACGCGAAAGAGACGGCAATTGTTTTTGCGGAAGGAGTAGTGACAGTTTATGCCACATCACCCCGATCTGCTCGCGCGACTGCGCGTCGCCATACCTCATAAAGCGTCCGCCAAGGACCTCGAGATCTTGAGGGCCACTGGTATGGAAACGTGTACTGTACTCCTCACTGCGGAAGAAAAGCGTAGGGGACTCGCCGGCCAGGACGCCTGGGCACTCGACCACGCCACTCAGGCATATTTTGTGGCCTGCTGGTGTGCATTCGTCAATCAGGCACTCGGTGCGGCGTTTCTTGACAGAAGCTACGAGATCAACCTTAGTGCTGTCGGGTACGTTCCTCAGGTGACCGCGGACCAAACCGAGGCGTTCTTCTGGGAAGCCGCCGAATGGCTACCCGGGATTTCTCAGGTAGCGGTCAGTTCGCCTTACATTCTCGGTTTGGGCATCCCGCATGAACTACCGGGCTGGGTTGGCGCTGAACCGTGTCCCAGGGCACATTTGCTCGCGATGTTTGCCGCCTGCGCGACGATTGTCGAGCACGCCGAGGTCGCCGTCAACGACCTCAATGCGCTGAGCGCCGATAAGCATTCGGCTGACATGCGGGTCCTCCTGGGCGATCTGCGGGCGGCAAAAACCGCCATGATCTATGCGGCTGATCTGCTGCCCCAGCTCAACGACAGCTCGATCGACCAGAGGTTGCATGGGGAGATTGAGAAGAACGTCAAACTTGCCATCGGACTGACCTACCGCGTGGGCCAGCTTGCCGCCATGCCGCAGCTGATCGGCAGGTCACAGCTCACCCCCCGCCGCAACCGGTCTACGGCCAAGCGAAAGCTACCGCTGCCCAGTGAGCGTGGGTTCAATAAGTGGTGCCTGACCGATCCCGCAATTCACCAACACTGGCGCCGCGACCCGGCGGCTGTCAGTGCAATCAAGATGCTCTGGCAGCGCGACCCCGACCCAGAGGCGACGCTGGACATCCAGTCCGAGATTAACGCCGCCAACGCGCTGGGCGCCATCTGGTGCAATGGCCAGGGCAACTATTACTGTTGTCCGTGGCCCGCGATCTACCAGGCGCTCGACCCGATCACTATAGGTGGGTGCAGTATCCTCAGGGGGCAGACCTTCACATTCGACGTCTCCGTCAAGGAGGGAAGGTTCAAGCGCGAGATCCTCGTCGCCAGCTTCCGTCCAATCGCTGAGGCAGACTAGGAGGGCCGAAGGCAAGCATACGACTAACACTCGTCAGGCACCGCTGCCCTCAGCCACAGGTATGTGGCAAAAGCCCTGGACCTTCCAGGCATCAGCATAGGGTGGGCTGGCTAAGTACGGTTCGGGCTGTCATCACGACACGCCCAATCCGAACAGCCAGCCCACCCTGTGCAGGATCTATTCGGGCATTTTACAATTACAATAATATTTATAAGTTCGTAACATATCCAGCTCGCGTACCACTAATCAGGTACGCGAGCTGGGTGGACTAAAGGATAGTCCTAGGATCCCGCCCTAGCTCACGGCGGCTTTGGTGGCTTCAGCTCGGCTTACGGTCGCCTCGGCGGGGGCGGGTCGTAGTTCGGGCGCTTTGGCCGAGGCGGCTGGATCGGACCGGGCGGATGTCGGGGAGTCTCGCCCGGCTGTTCGGGCGGGTTGCTTGGTTTGGGCGGCTTCGGTCGTGATGCGAGGAGCACCGTCTATCCCTTCATTGAACCCTACGGCAACAACGGAAGTGTCGAAGCCAACTCTATATATTATAATATATTTTCCGTAGTTTCATGTATTTATGTTACAAAAATGTAAATTTTAGCTCGACATGCGCGGTGAGTTTCATAAAAAGTAAACTCGGCTAGCACACCCGCCTTTACTGGCAGCAAATGCGAGTAACTGCTACTTGGTGCGGTATTATGAGAGTATGGATAGTGATGATCCGGTCATAGAGTCCGCACTACACGTGCTCTCGAAATTTAAGCCAAAGTCTGTATTCCTTTATGGTTCTCGCGGCCGCGGCGATGCCAAACAAGATAGTGACTATGAAATCGGGGTTATCTTTGACGATGACAAATACGTCCACCGCAGTGACATACATGCCGCTATTACCGACTCACAGGTAAAAGCCTACCCTTTCAAGTGGGGCGAGCTTTCGAGTGGTACATTCGGGCACGTCTTCCAGAAGTCGATTTACTTGCGTGAAATTATCACGGGCGGCAAAACGATTGCCGGGGAGCGCCTCATCGAACAGATTTCGCTACCCCATATAACTACGCTCGATCTTATTCAGCGCTTACGCTTCGACATCGGCATGGCTCTTGCAGCTATATTGTCATTCCGTACCGGCGATATGCAGACGAGCATGGAAGAGTTTAGTAAATCCTGCTTCTTTGGTCTGCGCTGTTTAGAAATATTAGAGCTGAAGACATTCCCTGTCGGTTATGAAGAAATCTACAACCTGTCTTCTAAGCTAATCATCGATCCTGATTACCGGTCAGTTATTGAGGCGGCACATAAAGTGCGTAACACGGGCGAACCTGCAAGTATAGGTATACTGTTTGATAATATCTCGCTGCTTGATAGCTTGATTGAGCCCAAAATTTTGGTGGCATTTAATACAAGAGGAAATGAGAACATTCTATGATAGCACCAAACGCAATGACTGAAGAATGGTGGATGTCATGACCTCTATCCGCTGCGACATCGCCATCCTCCCTACAGAAGGGCTAGCTCGGCGCGCTACTGTAATGAGTGCTGAACTCCAGAAGTTTGACGCACTTTTTCAACTAAGCACGACTGGGCTATTTCCTCACGCTTCACTCTATATGGTGCAACTTAAAGTTGAAGACCTAGATAGAATACGAGCAATCCTCGCAACTATTGCAGCTAGCGCACCACAATTCGATCTAACTGCTACCCGCTATAGTCAAGCCAAAGGCTATATTGATATAGAGTATGCCCGTACCGAAGACTTAGACAAACTACAAATGACAATCATCGATGCGATTAGCCCTATCCGCGACGATATGCGAGAAAAAGATAGTGCCCGTGTGACGGCCGCTACAGGTAGGGTTCGCGAAAACCTCGAGAAATATGGCTACCGCGCTGCTGGCGAATTGTTTCGCCCCCATATGACGTTCACGCGACTTGCAGATGGTAACACTATAGATACGAGCAGTCTATCAGATGTCAGTGAATTTAGTGGCCAGTTTGTAAAGCTTGGATTGTTTGAGACGGGCGATAATGGAACATGTGTGCGAAAAATAGCAGAGTTTAATCTAGGAGGCGAGCATAACTAAATACGTCCTACAATCCGGCGGCATGCGCAGGCAGCCCCAGCTCAAGAAGCAATTTCACCAAGAGCTAGTAAAAGGCTTGGGCAATAATCCCAAGTTCTTGCTCTGTAGCTTCGCCCAACCTCGTGAAGATTGGGAGGTTAAATTCCCCGGCTACTCCAACACGATTCTTGAAGACATGCCAGGAAGTGTTAAGCCAACCTTTGTCCTGGCTATGCCGGGTACATTTACCGAGCAATGCAAGAAAACTGACGTTATCTACTTTCATGGTGGCGATAATGACCTCATAGAGTATTGGATGAAAAAGTTCGATATTCCAAAGATGTTTAAAGACAAAGTTGTAGCCACTAACTCTGCCAGTTCAATGATGCTTGCCAATAGTTACTATACCTGTGATTGGCGAAATTGCCGTAAAGGCTTTGGCATACTTCCCATAAGATTCATCGCCCATTATCAATCTACGTTTGGCGACGACGATCCCATTCGAGGACCAATTGATTGGCAAAAAGCTTACAACGAACTGAGAGCGTATGGTGATATAAGTTTACCAATTCACGCCTTGGAAGAGGGCGAATTTATAGTGATGAAGCGCGCATGAATATAAAAGAGCGCATTGCTATAGTTAACGATCAAGATGAAGTGATCGGCTATAAAGGGCGAGAAACAATTACAAAAGAAGATATCTATAGAGTAGCCACTCTCTGGATTACTAACTCTAGAGGTGAAATATTACTTGCTCAACGAAAGTTCACCAAACAGCACGATCCTGGCAAGTGGGGTCCAGCTGTTGCTGGTACAGTAGACGAAGGCGAAACCTACGATAGCAAAATTATCAAAGAAGCCGAAGAAGAAATAGGGTTGAAAGATATAAAGCCAGGGCTAGGTCCAAAGCGCCGCGTGAAAGATGAATATAACTATTTTAGCCAATGGTACAAACTTGTTGTAAATAGACCGATCGAAGACTTTACAATTCAAGAAGAAGAGGTCGAGCGGGTAAAGTGGTTCACCCGACATGAGCTAGAGCAAGAATTACGTGAATGTCCCAACGACTACCTTAGAGGTCTAGATTGGGCCATGGAGACACTGCAATAACCAGCTCCAACTATAAAAGTCAAAGGCGACCACATGTATCCATATGGCGACTACTTGAAAGATTATCATTGTGAGTGTATAGTAGCACTTCTAAACGAGGTGTCATATGTCCACTATGTCCGAACGGCAGCGACCGATACGCGAATCAACTTTTAATGGCGAAAGAGCAGCGCCTGATGGCGTACCCTATCGTGATGTTATACCTATTATCACCCATGAATCAGTTAAAGGGTCACATGGTATTATGGCGCTCGACCTTACCGGTGGCGTTGTGCGCGTAATCACCAAAAGAGAGTTTAATCGTTACGTTGAAAAAGACGGCGAATTACATGGAAGCTACGAACACGGTTTTGTTGATTTCAGCGATCTTCATTATGTTTTTCACGAGATTGACGATGATGGTGAACGTTGGGTGGTTGGCGAACGTGTTGCCATTAAAGGTCTCAGCAGATTCGTGGAAGAAATGCAAAATCAGCTTTCTCATCTCAGTCCCATCGACGACGTAATGACTGTAAAAGCGCATCACCTTGGCCCCAATGCTGCCGTAACGATTGATTCGTCCACCGATACGATCCAGCTACACGTGCCATCAGAAACACTCGCAGCTGAAGAAGTCATAACGACCACACCTGCCAATAACGCAACTATAGAGATCACCCGTGAGGGCATCGCCCTATTATTGGCCACAGAGCTGGGTGAAAATATGTTCCTTGGCCCTGAAGATCCGACTGTTGTGCGACTTGCCGATGGCACTATACGCGCCTTCATTACTCTTGCTGTTAAAAAGCCAGATGGTGGGTATACATATGTCACACTCATGCTTAAGGGTACCAGCATGCATGATCTCGAGGCTGTAGGAATCGTTCCGGTAGGAACGGTAAAAGAAATGTGTTTTGGACCCGTCTACAATACTGCAGATGGCGACAGGGAGGTTATGCTTGGCGAAGGTAGTTTTATGGGCTATTCAACCGTTCGCGCCGAAGTAGTAAATGCCGATTTTGAACTTGGTAGTTTTACCAACACAGGTCTCGTTTCTATGCTACCGTCTAATATACACGATCGTTTTGCGAGGTACTACGAAGGGACCACCGAGACTCCCGAGGCTGAGCGGTACAACTGGGTAAAAAGGCATATTTCGCCCAATAAAGTACTTGATCATGATATACTTCCGCTTTTCGACGGCTGGCATGTCGTTATGACGTCCGGACGATCCCCTGGTGAAGAGACTGATAGTGGCGCTACGATGGGGCCATTTGAGGTGGGCGTCATGGTTACTCAGCTTGATCCATCACACAAATATGCAGGCCAAACTATGTGGATAGACGACCGTCCGCTCTTTCGCCTAAATGGTGCCGAATCAATTACGTTCGGGAGCGACTGGTACATAAAGCCCGATGGCAAGACGGGCATGAACCGAACCATCGTATTTATTGTGCACAGAGACGACAAAGATATCTGTGCCGTTGAAATGCCGCTGAGCGCTGTATGGGAGCGATTGCCAGAGTTCTTGCGTGAAGGCGACGAAGCTGCTATTGCCGAAGCTGCCGACACCGTCATCCAGCCGCATATTGATCTGCCTATCGAAAAACGATCTGCTTCGGCTCTTTAACGAAATGAACGGCCAATGTGCTAGGTAATGCCCGCTGTACAAAACAATACCTTCTCTACAGCCTAATGCGGTATTGTATTTTATGCTTGATATTGTATAATAGGTCTCTACATGAATGAAAAGAAAACCGGCTTGCCTTTAGATGCGAAGACCGAGATGGTCGATTGGCGTGAACAACTTGATGAAACAATTTGGAACGGACTAACAGAGGCTGAAAAGGCTGAGCTTTTGAACCTTAGTGCTGATGTCGAAATGATAGAAGAGCGTCTCACCAGCCCGCCTTACTATGTCGACCAACGCCAGGAGGACAGAGACCGCACGCTGCTAATATGTGATTTGCGGTTAAAGATAGGGCGTATCAAAGAGCTTATCATCGGCTACCCGCAGACCGGTTCTATGGCGTCCGTCGTCGCCCGTCAAAAAGATGGTCTCAGCCCGCGGAATCTTGACTATAGGCTTGAGTACCGTAGAAGCTTTTTCATTAACCATCCAGGCATGATCCTAGAGCATGAGCGGGTGACATTCGGCAAAGAGGCTATTACGACTGATTATTACGAATATCCTCGAGGCGATCCAGATAGTCAGCCTATCGCCCTCGGCCACCTTAGCCGCGCTGACGATGGCAAACCTGATGACGAAAGGATGCTCTACTCATACATGCTCATTGATCGCACGGCCAATCCTAATGCTGAAACCCTTTTCCAGCGCAAACTGCCCAAGGACAGTCTCTTCCTTAACGGTATCGGCGTGCGCATATCCGGAGAGGGTTTTGCTATAGAACTAATGGATCAGCTTCTTGCGTATGCAGGTGTGCAAACGGTCTATTTCTCAGTAAAAGCATCCAACTTTAGCATGATGAAGCTAGCATCGCGTACGGGCGAGGCGTACCGCGACCCAACCTATCATGAAGGGCCCCCATGCCGGCCGCAGCAGGGTCATTGAACTACTCTCCTGGGATAATTTCTTCCGTGACTCGGCTGAGGGCGATCGTGTTTTGGCGATGCATGACCCTGGCATACTTTTCCCAGATTCAATAGCTTCTTTGCGCCCAGACGATACTATCAGTCATCCCAATGATGTACGTGGTCTCATTAATGACGGCTGCGAACGAATCGTTCTTCCTAATGAACCGACTGTCAACTCGGCCAACAACACCTCTACGCGCCGCGTCGAAAATGCAGTCCACACACTACTGAAGAACGGGTACGTAGGCGTACCATTAGAGAAGCACCGTCTCTTTGTTCGCATCGATTCATTGCCGCCAAGAATGGCGCACCTTATTCGCTGGCATTATGGAATAGTCGACACCATACGACAAGAAGATTATGCGCTGCAGCGGGCAAGCAAATCTTAAAATAGTTGTGACCGCTAGGGCAACATCGCTAGCAGTAAGCAAAATCCAGCTGTGATAAATGTCATATACTCGTTGAGCAGAAAACGCTAGAACTAGTGCATGATCCGTCCCCTTAGTACCACCACCGAAAAATTCTATCAGCATGTCGGCAAACCGATTCTTTTCAGAATTCCGCCAGATACAGTGCACCAACAACTTATCAAAACCGGATCAGTCCTACAGAAGAGCAGGCTACTCCGGAGGACAATGCAAAAAAGCTGGGCATATAACAATAGGACGGCACTAAGCCAGAGGATTCATGGTATAACGTTCAAAAATCCCGTCGGTCTCTCGGCTGGATTCGACAAAAACTTTAAGCTTCCATTACTTATGAACGCCATTGGATTTGGCTTTATGGAGGGCGGATCGTTAACGCTGGAAGCATGTGAAGGTAATCCAAAGCCGTGGTTTTATCGGCTGCCTGCTTCAAAGTCTCTTGTGGTTCATGTGGGCCTCGCAAACGATGGGGTTGAGGCAATAATGCAACGACTCCGAAGCTACAGTATAGGGCCGCTCCTAGGATTCCCACTTAATATCTCTGTCGCCAAAACAAATTCGTCTCGCACCTGTTCCGACACCGAGGCAATCGCAGACTATATCGGAAGTCTTCGTTGTATTAAGCGATCGGCTATAGGGGATATGATCACCCTTAATATCTCCTGTCCGAACACCTATGGTGGTGAACCGTTTACAACGCCTGACCGCCTCGATCTTTTACTTGCATCAGTTGATAAGCTTCACTTGAGCCAACCTGTTTTTATCAAGATGCCAAGCCATCTTTCATGGGAGGAATTTAACGTTCTTTTACGCGTTATCGCCCGATACCATATTGACGGTGTGACAATAGGCAATCTCGCGAAAGATCGATCAAAAGTAGCGCTCAAAGACCCATTGCCTGAGTCTATTCAAGGCGGCCTCAGTGGCAAACCAACACGAAAGGCGACCAATGACCTCATCCGTAAAACACGCCGTACATATGGCAATCGTTTTATTATCATCGGTGTCGGCGGTATTTTTACCGCCGAAGATGCCTACGAGAAAATCCGGCTTGGTGCTAACCTCGTCGAACTTATCACGGGGATGATATTTGAAGGGCCACAGCGTATTGGTCAAATAAATAAGGGGCTTGTAGCGCTGCTTGAGCGCGACGGGTATGAGAATATATCAGAAGCCGTTGGGACAATGGTTTAGCTATGCGCCCAATCTTCACCCTCGGTCTAAGAGTTGACGGGGTGACATACTCCTATTAAAATGAGCGTAAGTATAAGGAGTCTCTATATGGGTAGAAATAATGAAAAGCCGCCGCGAGATTCTAAAGAGGTTGAATTGCTTCCAAAGCTTGAACGGATAGGGCACAGCTTCCAAGGCTGCGGAGGCGGCTGAGAAAATTGGCGATACCACGACACAGCGTCAACAAGAAGTAATGGATCTGTATGTGCGTGGCTTAATAAAAAAGTCTGCAACGATACATGGAAAGACGACAAATCCTGGATAGAGGCCCCTATAGCCTATAACCCACAATTGAAACCGCCCCCGGCACACTACAAGTGTCCCGGGGGCATGTCATCTTCGCCCCGATGAGCCATAGCCCAAAACTCAGGCTGCCCTGCCCCTTCCTAGAAAGGCATCACGATCGCCCCTGCGATCAACAGACCAACAGCAACCCATTCGCGCCATTCGCGCAGTAGAGTAGCCTTTATCATCCTCATCCTTGCTCTTATCCCCATTCTTGTCCTCAGTCTGTGGGAATCTTTTTTTCGGAGCCAGTTGACCAACCGGATGAGCAAGAGAAACACGAGAGTCGTCTTTGTTACTGCACTCACAGCCGCGACATTCGCGTGTATCAGCGCAGTCAGCTCGGCGAACTGCTGAAAGGTGAGGATGACCGCGTCCAGTGCGAACACTCGTCGATGCTGAAAGAAGTAACGCCAAGACGAAGCACCCATGGAGTACGTCAGCGCTCCCCAGCTCAGCTGTTCGGCCTGTCCCTTAGAGTGCTTTTTCTGCATCATTACGTTCCAACCGAAGCTGAGAATTGCTCCGATCAGAAACACAAAGGACATAACGAAGGCTGGCGTCGCCCATCCCTTGTGTGCCGAGTAGCACGCTTGCTGAACCACAGGCGTGTACGGTACCCAAACCAGTTTTGCGGCCAGGTAAAGTACGACCAGTGAGCCCTTGAGAAAGCGCCACAACCGCCTGTGCCACCCGCGAATGTCCGGTGGCGCATCGTTCAGTGGCGCATCGTTTTTCTTCGGCGGTCTGAACCGCATCGCGAGACCGCCCGTGATCATGACTATCCCGAAGCCCTCCGCCACTCTCAGCTGTTGATGCTGAAAGAAGAAGGCTATGCCAGCTTGTATCACCGGCGAAACGGAGTCCAGCGCCAACAGCCAGGTCAGTTTGCCCAACCTCGCCGCAGTGGTGAGGGTGTTCAGGCCGATAGCCTGCAGGATACTGGCCGTCATTACGAACAGCCAGAAAGATGCCGTCATCGGTGGCAACCCATGAAAGGCTGCGATCCCGAATAGGGGCAGGAAGCCGGCGAGGTTATTGATGATCACAAAGTTGGCGCGATCGGACTTTTCTTTGAGTAGCGGCTGCATGATAAGCAGATGCACCGCCTCTGACACGCTAAATAGCAGAGCCAGGTAGTACGCCAGTCCAGGCACGGACGCCTCCAAGAGGATTCGGAAGATGAGAGAGCCAAAAAGCCCTTGCCCAATGTAGCACCCGAGATCGCAAGACTGCAAGCAGAATGGGGCCTCATTAAACATTTACAATTCGAGCTAAGAACCAGTTTTATTAGTAGGAAATGTGTCCGTGACAATTATCACAGGTGTTAATATCCTGAAATATTACAATATTGTTACTGCGAGAGTGGACGGAGTAAGAAAAACATAAGTATATATGAGGGGGTATTTTTATTCATGGAAAAGCAAGTCGTGAAAGAAATAGCGGATCTGAATAATAGTCCGGCCGTAAAAAAATACAAACAGCACCTGGGCTGGGCGCAAAAACGCGACGGACGCATGGTCTCGTTCGAGTTTGGAAAGATCGTCGGCGCCATCGCTAAGGCTTTATATGAAACGGGCGAGGGGACGCTTGGTGAAGCCATTGTTGTCGCACACCGCGTAACAGGCGAGCTGGTTAAGGATGCGAAAAAATACAAAAACTTCATTCCTGACGTAGAAGCAATCCAGGATGAAGTCGAGCATCAGCTAATGCTTTCAGACTATACAGCTACCGCCAAAGCATTCATTTTATATCGTGAAGAGCGCGCTCGTGCTCGTAAGCTCGAAAAGAAAATAACCCAAGAGGTGCGCGATAAAGTAGCAGAGAGTGGAACGTACTTCGCTTCATCCTACCAAGAGTTCATATTCTATCAGTTTTACGCCCGCTGGCGCGATGATCTGGGGCGCCGCGAAACATGGTGTGAGGCGATTGATCGTTTTATGGATTACATGCGTGAACGATTGGGTACTTCATTGGCTGAGGATGAGTATACGGAAGTTCGGGATGCAATTCTAAATCGCGAAATCTGTCCGTCGATGCGGCTGTTATGGTCGGCAGGCGATGCGTGCCGCGCTACGAATGTCTGTGCGTACAACTGTGCATATATTGCTCCAACTTCGTGGCGTGATCTATCGGAAATCATGTATGTTTCGATGTGTGGCGCCGGCTGCGGCTTTGCGGCAGAGCCAGAGAATGTCGAGCAGTTCCCGCAGATCCAAAAGCAGACGGGCAAAAAGCATGCGGCTATTGTCGTTGAAGATAGCAAAGAAGGCTGGTGTGAAGCATACGTAGCGGCATGCGAACTGTGGTCTACTGGATATGATGTAGATATTGACTACTCGAAGCTTCGCCCAGCGGGCGCGCGCCTACGCACAATGGGCGGTCGTTCGTCTGGCCCGGAGCCGCTTCGTGACCTGATGAATTTTACGAAGCGTAAAATGCTCGCACGTCAGGGGCGTCGCCTCAGTACACTCGACCTGCATGATATTATTTGCCAGATTGGACTGATTGTTGTTGCTGGAGGAGTTCGCCGCTCGGCGCTGATTTCTCTATCTTCGCTTGACGATCAGGCTATGCGTGACGCTAAAAAAGGAACATTCTGGCAAACAGAAGGTCAGCGCTCTATGGCAAACAACTCTGCCGTATACGAAACCAAGCCAACAGCCGCAGAGTTCCTTGAGGAGTGGACGGCATTGGTTGCATCGGGAACTGGTGAACGAGGAATTTTTAACCGAGGCGGAATGGAAATGCAGGTGCCACAGCGTCGCTGGAAGGCGATTAAGGAGGTATCGCAAATGGGCGTTAACCCTTGCGGTGAGATCTATCTTAGGCCAAAGCAGTTTTGTAATCTAACTTCTATCGTTGTCCGACCAGCCGATGACATGAATACCTTGAAACGTAAAATGCGTCTAGCTACCATACTAGGCACGTATCAAGCAGCGCTCCTTGACTTTGGATACCTTGAAAAAAGCTGGCGTGAGAATTGTGAAACTGAACAATTGCTTGGAGTTTCAATGACCGGCTATTACGACAATGAAATTGTCCGAAATGATGCAAATCTTGAATTGCTTCGGGCCGAAGCAATTGAAACCAATAAGCTGTATGCCAAAAAGCTTGGCACCAGGCCGTCAACCGCCATTACCTGTGTCAAACCGCACGGCAACTCAGGGCAATTGCTAGGTGTCGGATCAGGTATGCACCCATGGTTCGCTAAATACTATATCCGCCGCGTCCGCATCAGTGTTAACGACCCGCTTCTGAAACTTGCAGAGGATCAAGGCGTGCCTATTCAGCCTGAAGTTGGATATTCCACGGCGACAGCCACGACGATGGTGCTCGAATTTCCTATTAAAGCTCCAGAGGGTGCAACGGTCGCGGGTGATGTATCGGCACTCAAAATGCTTGAAGAATGGAAGCGGCTTAAAACGCACTTTACCGAGCATAACCCATCTGTAACGATTTATGTCAGCGATAATGAATGGCTCGGCGTTGCTAATTTCGTTTACGAAAATTGGGACATTGTCGGAGGACTTTCATTCTTGCCAAGAAACGACCATGTATACCAGCTAGCTCCCTATGAAGAAATTACCAAAGAGGAATATGAAAAACGATCGGGGGCACTAGGTAAACTCGACTTTTCAAGGCTTGTCATGTATGAACAACAAGATCAAACCACGGGGGCAAAAGAGCTGGCCTGCGCGGGTGGCATGTGTGAATTGTAACCGTAGTCTATAGTTCGTCACCGATCATCGCTTCAAGTGCGGCGGCATCAGTGATACGTATGCCGCCCGGCTGAACAATAACAAGGCCCGCCTCTCTCAGCTGAGCCATAGTACGGCTAATCGTTTCGCGTGACATGCCGGAGCGCCTTGATAAATCAGTTTCTGTAAGTGAAATAGACACACTTCCGTCAGGCGCTTTTTCACCAAAACGCGCAGCCGCATTCAGTAATTCAAAAATAAGACGACTCCGCGATCTACCACCCATAAGGTGTGCCATGCGACGCAGTAATCCATCTGTGCCTAAATAGACGCGGCGGAGTAAATCGAATGTCACCTCGGGGTTAGTCTTGAGAAAAGCAACCACATCCTCCGCAGGCGCCAGGCGGAGGGTGAGTGGGGAAGCCGCCTCAAAGAAATAATAATTATGAACTTTATTAATTGCCAGCGACATCGGAAAAAACGCACCTGGTTTGAAAGCATTCACGACAACTTCGTTGCCAGCAGGTGAGATGTCGTACTCGACTACGTGCCCTTTTGCGAGAAAATATACACTAGATGGTGTGTCGTGGGCGTGAATGATAATGTGGCCTTTTTTAAAACGCTTTAATGGATACGACGCAAAAAACCGTTCGACGCTTTCCTTCACCTCATCATTCATATCCTCCACTATAACTCGTGGATGATGAGGGAGCAACTTCATGGGGCAAAGAGTCTAGGTAGACGATACTTTGCGGGCGCGCTTCGACAGCTCCAGCTGGATTCGCTGCATTTTCTTTTCTATTTGATGGATGAGCTGAATCGATGAGGCGTCGTCGCTTTTTACGCAGTTCATCTCTTTTTTGAGGTATTTATAGTATTCGCGCAGTACCTGGTATTCATGTTCATCTGGAAAGTTCTCTACATACCTGTACCGGTGCATGGTCGCCCCCTTTCGCCGCCAATACAAAAGAAAGTAGAGGAATAGAGATCCTCATGAATGGTGTGCGATCGAAGGGCGAGTTTTCCTATCGCAACAACATGATTCCACGCTTTTTTTAGTTTCTTTACAATAATTGTGAGCCCCTTAATCTTTTTATGAATAATACTGCGAGATCTTGAGGCGTCATCTTCTCTTGAAGTTTGTGGCTCAAGCGTCAGCCTGGCAAGCAGATGAGCGAACTCTCTCGTATGTTCCAAAGACAAATCTTCGAGGAGACTAATATAGAGCTCGAGCAACCGCTCCTCAATAAGCTCGTCGCTAGCGGCACTATCGATATCATCCTCGTTCAGCTCGAAGCTTTTCGAGAGCTCAGCAATGACATTCGCGAGCTTGCGGAGGGTTGCAATGTTGTCTGTTTCATTAGCCTCGTGGACCTCGGTTGATTGGCATAATTCGGTAAGCAATGAATTAATCTTCTGAGTGGCGACGTCGATTTCACCGTCTGAAGGCTCGCTCTCATCGGTCTCTACTGATTGCAGAGTAGTCTCTATAGCGTAGCTAGCACCTGGCTTCTCGGGGAGCTCATCTGCCTCAGGATAGTCATATACTATAAATTCCTCATCCATCTCCGAATCTTCATCATTATGTCGGAGTGGTTCTTGCTGAGGGTCTATGGCTATTGTCTTAATCTCGTGAGTCTCTGCAGGCGGCTCATCTTTGACAGCCTCAACCCCTTGATTCACTGAAATTGGTAAGATAACTTCACTAGTAGCAGGCTCATCCACTATTTCTCTAGCGTCTGTCGCCGGCGCGGCAAGAGGGCGGTGATCAACTTGAGGGGCAAGATCAACTTCTAAAGCAAGCGGCTCCTCTGCGAGGGAGAGCTCACCCGTTACCAGGGTGATATCTTGGACAGCTGCTGGCTGTATTATTTCTCGTGCTTCCACGATTTTCTCCTGATGTTCTGTTTGTGGATATGTGCGCGATAGATCTTTAGCTGGAGACTCTACTGCCGCATTAGTTTGTCTGTGAACGGGCACCGTTTGCCGTGTGGTCAGTGTCTCTACTGGAGTTTGCTTCGGTGAAGCTATGGGTGCCGCTTCTAGCTCCGTATTGGTGTGAATTGGAGGTATATTGATTGGAGCTTCGCCGATGTGCTCAGCAGTTTCATTAACGACTACATACTCCTCTCGTTGTATTATGAGAATCGTCGGATCAAGCTCCGGCTCGAGCTCTAACTCGCTCACTTTTTCTGGCTCAAGTTGTCCCGCCAGAAATTTGTACACATCCGCGATTACCTCGTCAGCGTTTTCTTCTGTCATCAGCTGATAATAATTATTGAGCGCCACCGTCAAAGAGACTTCAGCGCCTTCCATCCATGGGCATGGTGCAAGTACTTCCGCGTTATCTATAACAATGGGCAATAGTATGCCATCCAATTTAGGAAAGAGGAGCTCTACAGTTTCAATCTGATCGAACTGTTCAAATTGTATTTCCGTCTCTACGTCCGGAGATCTCGTCAAAACTTCGGTCACCTACTCCTCCTCCTAAGTATTGGTTTTTGAACAGTAGCTTTTTGGGATAGCCAAAAAAAGTATAGGTGCTGGGTATGGTTATAGCCGTGATTTATATCACAGCAAAATGAGAGTCTTCGTGGCTAAGTAGTAAATAGTAAAGCTAAAAAGCCGCCATCCGAGGGTGTATACTATAAGAAAGAGGAGGAAGCATGAAAAGATACGATAAGAACATCCGCGTTGTTAACCACGGATCATCTGGATTTATATTATTTGCTGCCTATATTGGTGCCGCGATTTACTTTGTGCACCAAGCATCAGGTTTTTGGGCAGTGATTCTCGCGTTGCTTAAAGCTATCGTGTGGCCAGCATACGTCCTCTATCACGTGCTACAAGTCTTGCATATATAAGCAAGCCGCCCAGCATTCCGCGCTCCTTTGCCTGTATAATAAGTAGGTGAAGGAGGTAAGTATGATGCAACAAACGTCCAATAGCCAACCGAAAGGACCGTAGCTACCTACATTGCCTCAGACTCCAATACAGCCTCTTTCGGCCGAGGAAGCGAAGAGGGAGCTTCAAGATACAATCCAGGATACGGATGAGGTGCTAATAAAAATCTACACACCGTTTCAGATTTTTCCTGCTGTCGCTACCCTTAGCCGGACAAAACTGAGTATCGTAAAAAAGCGCCCATTTAGCGATACGAGTCTACTAAGTCTTCCGGTCGAAAACCTCCTCAATGTCACTGCAGAAGCGGGACTTTTTCTGGGCCTTCTGAAAATAGAAAAGCGTTTTTTAGCTGAATCTAAAACGCTTCGGTTCGGATTGTTCTGGCGCAAAGATGCATTACGGTTTGCAATGATAGCCCAGGGCTATGTGATAGCACTACAGCGTCAAATTGATATGAGCGCCCTCTCGTCCCGAGATCTAGTTGAAACATTAACAAAAATAGGGAAAGATAAAGAAATCGGAAACGATGGCATATAGCTCTCGAAACTGCGGTAGCTGTGATGCTTGTCACAGTATGCGCATCTCATTATCCTTATACTTACCACTATGGTCAAAATCATTCCGAGTCTTCGCAATCTAAACTGTTCGGGGTACAATAAGCATAAGAAGTATGATTATGAGAGATGACGACTACCTCCTTACGGTTAATGCTGGATCTTCAAGCGTGAAGTTCACGGTTTTTGGTGCTGGCAACACTAATACTGAAGTATTTCATGCTTCCGTTGAAAATATCGGGCAAAGCTCATCTCGTAGTATGGTGAATGGCGTGGTAGAATCCGTGAATGTAGCGACGCACGCTATCGCCGCTAGCTTACTGATCGACGCGCTAGTAAAGGAAATTCCTCTTAGTAGTATTGTGGCTGTTGGGCACCGTATTGTGCACGGGGGCCCAGACCATTACAGGCCGCAATTAGTCACGCCGCAACTATTGAAGGATCTACAAGGACTTACCGCCTTTGATCCCGAGCATTTACCGGCACAGCTTTCACTCATTAAAACCTTTCTTCAGCAATTACCTAGCGTGGTCCAGGTTGTGTGCTTTGATACGGCGTTCCATCATGACTTGCCGGCACCTGCACGCCTGCTGCCTATACCTCGTCATTTCGCGGCAGCTGGTATACGTAGATACGGTTTCCACGGGCTATCATATGACTTTATTGTTACGGAACTGAGGCGCGTAGAAGGTGATGTCGCGGCAATGGGTAAGGTTATCATTGCTCACCTTGGCAGTGGTGCAAGCCTTGCTAGTCTAAAAGATGGCAAGTCGGTTGATACTACGATGGGCATGACACCGGCATCAGGCATCCCCATGAGCACGCGCTCTGGAGACCTTGATCCGGGCCTCGTTCTTTACCTACAGCAGACGCAGGGGTATAGCCCTGATAGATTTAATCACATGGTCAACTTTGAATCGGGACTCCTCGGCATCTCAGAAACGACTGCGGATATGAAAAAGCTCCTTGAAATCGAAGATCGCGACGAGCGCGCCAGAGAGGCTATTGAATTGTTTTGTTATCAGGTTAGGAAAAGTATCGGAGGACTCGCTGCAAGCCTCGGTGGGCTCAACACATTAGTATTTACGGGGGGTATGGGTGAAAATGCACCAAAGATCCGGGCGAAAATATGCGAAGGTCTTGAGTTTCTGGGCGTTGAACTCGATGAAACCCAGAACAAGCAAGGTGCACGCCTAATATCCGCCCGTACAAGCCGGACTGGCGTGCATGTTATTCGCACAAACGAAGCCGTAACAATAGCTCGTCAAACCTCAGAAATTATAAGCAGTAAATAAGGCAATAACAAATGAATACAGCAAACGACACGCCCCTAGACGAAACAGCCCTTCATGCAATCGATGCCTACTGGCGGGCGGCAAATTACTTATCAGTAGGTCAGATTTATCTTTGCGATAACCCGCTTCTTAGGCAACCATTACAGCAGGAACATGTTAAAAAACTACTGCTCGGTCACTGGGGCACGACACCTGGTCAAAATTTTATCTATGCGCATCTTAATCGCGTCATTAAAGAGCGAGATCTTAACATGATCTATATTTCTGGCCCTGGCCATGGTGGTCCAGCGCTTGTCGGCAATGTCTATCTTGAGGGAACGTTTAGCGAATATTACCCGAACGTCCCTCAAAATGAGACAGGCCTCAAAAAGCTCTTTCAAATGTTTTCATTCCCTGGTGGGCTATCAAGTCATGTTTCACCTCAGATCCCTGGCTCCATCCACGAAGGTGGCGAGCTCGGATATTCGCTTAGCCATGCCTTCGGCGCAGTTTTTGACAATCCCGATCTCATTACGGCATGCATTGTTGGTGATGGCGAGGCAGAAACGGGGCCGCTCGCAACAGCTTGGCATTCCAATAAGTTTATTAATCCAAAAACCGATGGTGCAGTGCTACCGATCCTTCACCTTAACGGATATAAAATTAGCAATCCAACAATCCTTGCGCGTATCGAGCATGAAGAACTTGATCAACTGCTGCGTGGCTACGGGTGGACGCCACATTTTGTTGAAGGTGACGATCCAGCGATTATGCATCAGCTTATGGCATCGGAGCTTGATGAAGTAGTAGGGGAGATTAAACGAATCCAGGATGCGGCACGTGACGGTGGCGACACAACACGTCCGCGATGGCCAATGATTGTTCTGAATTCTCCAAAAGGCTGGACGGGGCCAAAGGTGATTGATGGCAAGCAAATTGAAGGTAATTTCCGTTCGCATCAGGTTCCTCTTGCTGTCGACGAAGCTCATCCAGATAATGTCGTCGTCCTAGAGGAATGGCTTAAAAGCTACCGTCCTGAAGAGCTATTTGACCAGCAGGGCGCGCTGCTGCCAGAACTAAAATCGCTTGCGCCAACAGGCACTCGACGCATGGGTGCTAATCCACACGCCAATGGCGGCGGCTTTATACGCGAGCTCATGCTGCCAGATTTTCGTGATTACGGCGTAGATATCGAGCACCGGGGAATTGTCAACGAAGGTAACGTACATGCGGCTGGCCCTTACCTGCGAGACGTAGTTAAGTATAACCAAACGCACCGTAATTTTAGAATCTTTGGCCCTGATGAGCTTGTGTCTAATCGCATGGAGGCAGTGCTCGAAACGACCAACAGGCAATGGGCGGCGCGTATTCGCCCGAACGACGAGAACCTTGCGACTGAGGGCATGGTACTCGACTCCATGCTTAGCGAGCATCAGGCTGAAGGTTGGCTTGAAGGCTATTTGCTTACCGGCCGCCACGGAATGCTCCATAGCTATGAAGCATTTATCCGTATTATTGACTCGATGGTTAACCAGCATGCCAAATGGCTAAAAATGTCCAGCGAATTGCCGTGGCGGCATCAAATTGCGTCACTCAACTTCTTGCTAACATCACACGTATGGCGACAAGATCACAACGGATTTACGCACCAAGATCCAGGATTTATCGATCACTTACTTAATAAAAAAGCCTCTGTGGTCCGAATTTACTTGCCACCAGACGCCAATACACTTCTATCCACAATGGACCACTGTTTGCGCAGTCGCAACTATATCAACCTAACTATCACAGGCAAACATGATAGTCCACAGTGGCTCTCGATGGATGAAGCCGTCGAACACTGTAGCCGAGGAATCGGTGTATGGGACTGGGCCAGCAGCGATGAGGGTGGCGAGCCTGATGTAGTCCTCGCATGTGCCGGCGATGTACCAACACTCGAGATTCTTGCTGCTACTTCCATTCTTCGCGAGCATCTTCCGTCACTAAAAGTTCGAGTTGTTAATGTTGTCGACCTTATGCGTCTTGAATCAGATGCCGAGCACTCACACGGGTTAAGTGACCCAGAATACGATGAGTTATTTACAAAAGACAAGGAAATCGTCTTTGCCTTTCACGGTTACCCTTGGGTAATTCACCGCCTGACATATCGCCGTGCCAACCGCAATATGCATGTGCGCGGATACAAAGAAGAAGGCACGATCACGACTGCATTTGATATGACCGTGCAAAACGAGATGGATCGATTCCACTTGGTAATTGATGTAATTCACCGCCTAGGCCTAGATAATGACGAAGCCATCCAACTAGAGGAGCTGATGCAGACTAAGCTAATAGCACACAGGGATTACATCCGCATTCATGGTGTTGACATGCCCGAAGTAAGTGGATGGAGCTGGCAATCTTGACAACTGAGTACCAGTTTTGTTAACTGGAAACAGAAGCAGTTATAGCTTCTTCTTACGATAAATAATTACGAAAGGAGGAATATAATGGCAAATCTAATTAAGTTCGATCCCTTTGCAGAACTAAACGCGCTACAGCGACAGTTCTTCGGTGACGACTGGTTTACGCCAATTAAAGGTGGCGCCATTCCAACTACGGATGTCTACACAAGGAGTGGGAAAGAACTCGTCGTTGAGGCGCATCTGCCGAACTTCGACCAAGAAGATATTGACATTCACGTGGACGACAATGGGAGTGCTCTCGTAATTCAGGCTGAAAAACACGAACGCGAAGAGGATAAAGATAAAAAGTATGTCGTTCGTGAAAGTTCCAATAGCTTCTATCGTCGGATTGCACTCCCGGAACGCGCGGACGGTGATAGCGTCGAAGCCCATCTTGATGGCGGTGTGCTCAAGGTGACAGTGCCACTTAAGTCGCTTCCAGAGCCTAAGAAGGTGACGATCCAAAGCGGCGATAGCAATGGGCATAAGAAATTGACAAACAAGTAGTCAGCATAGGCTGCAGTAAAGATAGCCCGGCCCACCGTGGAGGTCGGGCTATTGCTTTGTGTATGATCACGCATAGTGACCCAACCCGCACAATTATCGTAACGCCGCCGGGATGAAAACCGCCATTCTTTCTCCTCAGCTGAGGAGAAAACTACTTGTTATTGGTACTGCTTTGCAAAGTCCTATATACTAAAAAGATGAGTAGTAGGCCTAACGATACACTTATACACATCACTGATATATCTAAAAAATACCGCCGGGGGCACGAATCGGTAGATGCGCTTCATAGTATCTCATTGGACATCTATAAAGGTGAACTTTTGGCCATCGTAGGCCCTTCCGGGTCAGGCAAAACGACATTAACGCATATTGTGGGTGGGCTAATCACCCCAGATATGGGCACAGTGGAAGTGGAAGGCCGTCCGCTAAAAGGACGTCGAGACAAACAGCTTTCGAGCTTTCGTAATAGCGAAGTCGGTTTTATATTCCAAAACTTCAGCCTTATTCCGTATTACACTGTGCTCGAAAATGTCACGCTGCCTCTAGTGGTAGCAAAAATGGCGCCGCGCGAGCGGCGCGAGCTCGCTAAAGAATACCTAAAACTAGTCGGCCTCGAAAAACGAATACACCAGCGCGCCAATGAATTATCAGGTGGTGAGCGCCAGCGTGTAGCGATTGCTCGGGCACTCGTGAACCATCCGCAGATTATTATCGCCGATGAGCCTACGGGTAGTTTGGATTCTGCTCGTGGCAACGAAATTATGGCAATCCTCGAAACGCTCAGCCACACGCGTGGCATTACTGTGCTGGTGGTGACACATGACACGAAACTTGCGGCGCGCGCCGATCGAAGTATTCACATTCAAGACGGGCACCTTATAAAGGAGGAATCACATGCGAACCAGTGATTACCTTATGGTCGCGCTAAAAGACATTCGGCGACAGCCGCTGCGCTCTGGTCTTACCATATTCGCTCTGATCATTAGTACGGTTATTTTGGTATTGATGGCGGCAATTAGTGTTGGTGGGCGGCAAGCAATCACGGAGCAGTTCGGCCCCAGTAGTGGTCTTACGAGCATCGCCGTAACGCCAAACCAAAGCAACTCGTCGCTCAGTCCATTCGGCGGTATACAAGAAGTGAATAGTCACGCCGCAAAGCTGGACGATACAACCGTCACCACGCTCGCAAAACTGCCGCATGTCAATTCGGCGAGCCCGCAGGCGCATATATGGGAACTCGCCAATTTCTCGCTTGATGGCAGCGACAAGCAATTCGTCGCACAGGCCGAAGGTGTACCAAGTGATGCCAAACTACCGCTTACGGCTGGTGTCGCGTTTACCTCAAATGATCAGGCAAATGTCGCAATTATTGGGCTAAGTTATGCAAAAGCACTCGGATTTGGTGATAACCCGACACAGCTTATTGGTAAAACGATCAATGTCACAACGCAAAAAGGCTATCGCGGTATAGGTGCAACTATCCCCGATGCACTAGCTACGAAGACCACGCTTGATGCGTTCAATCAACAAGCAACCACGCTAAAAGTGCAAATCATAGGCGTCACAACAACCGGCCCAAATCAAAATGAGCTATTCGTGCCAATCGGCTGGGCACATGCAATCAGGACAATTCATTATTACGATGCCGGCATGTCGAAGCAAACGGATCAGATCGCAGAAAACGGCTACACTACAATAAAAGTAATGGTGGATGGTACTGCGAATGTGGCGTCTGTGTCATCAGCTATTGAGGCGCTTGGCTATGGGCAGGTCTCTACACTATCGCAGGTGCAACGCCTGCAGCAGCTTTCTGCAACAATGTGGATGATATTAGGCGCCGTAGCAATCATTGCGGTTGTTGCAGCCGCGCTTGGCGTCGTAAACACAATGCTTATGGCGGTATCAGAGCAGCGCTACACAATTGGCGTATGGCGTGCATGTGGCGCTCGCAGGCGAACAATGGTTGCTCTTTTCTTGACCGAATCCGCGCTCCTTGGCTTTATTGGTGGCGCGCTTGGCGTAGCAATCGGTATGTTTGCGGGCCGCTTCGTAAACGAATATGTTGGTGTGCTTCTGCAAAACCAAGGATTCACACTTACTAATATAGCAATCGTACCACCGTGGTTAGTGGGTGGTACGATTGTGGTAACGACGATCTTTGGTATTATTGCCGGCGCATACCCTGCATATCGTGCGGCCCGGCAGGACCCCGTACAGGCGCTCACTGAATAACTATTCGTTATTAGCCATCAGCGATAAGTAAATACTAAATAGTCCCGGTATTGCGATGATAACGGTCGATGCAATCGTTTGATTGAATACGAAGGCGATAATGAGGACGGCAATGCCAAACAGCAGCTCGCCCTTATTCGCTTTTAGCGCATCCCATCGCCGTAAGCGCTCGTGCTCTTTCGGCGTCACAACAAAGATGGATTTACCAAACATCGATTTAAACGACGCACGCAGGCTCGTGAACAGCATTGATCCATACAAAAGCACCGTGTGCAGCAAATACCATACCAGTTGGTGTGGTTTGATCTTACGGCCATAAAATATGATGTCATTGAGCATCGGCGCGAACAAAAACATCAGGGTTGGAATCAATAGCCATACTGGGTAGGTGATGTGATAATGCAGCACGGGCAACAGTATCACGTTAATGATGATATAGAGGGCGAAAAATGCAGAAAGCGGTAAACTGTAAGTGAATAGCACGATATCCAGTTTTTCGTACCACGTCATTTTTGATGTAGCAATGCGCCATGTGTACTTTTTAATGAACTCCATATTGCCTTGGGTCCACTTTGAGTGGCGCTTCTTAAACGCTAGGTAACTAATTGGGTACTCTTCTTCACAGGTAATGTCGGGTGCAAATGCTGTGTAGAAGCCCTTGTTGCGCGCTTCGATGCTCATGCATAGATCTTCGGCAACCAGGTGTGGGAATCCTCCCGCCGCCTCGTAGCACTCTTTGCTTACCATTGCACCGTGTCCGAGCAGTGACAAGAACCCATTGTAATGTTTGACCGTCTGATAGGTTGGCCAGTGTGAATTAACACCGATTGCAAAGAGACGCATGAATTTATTACGGTTGCGCGTTGCCACATGGTTGGCCTGCACGATACCAGCATTTTCATAGTAGGCGAAGTAATCGAGGCATCTTGTTACAAAATTGCCCGGGATCACTTCGTCACTATCTAAAATTACAAAGTAATCAAAACCACCGCGCTGTAGGTAGTTATTTAAATTACCAGCTTTAAACCCAACATGGTTTTCACGGCGAACTACTTCTATATTGTGAAGGCGTGCAAACTCGTCTACTTCATCCATGTACGACTTCTGGCTCGAATCATCGAGTATGACGTAGGTAGTGTTTGGGTAGTCCTGTGTCATGCAGGCAGCTAGGCTTGCTCCATTAAAATCGTTGTAGGTGCAATATACGGCGACAATTCGCTTGCTTGCATCCCTTCCGTTCTTGCGTCGCCACTCACCTTCGGGCGGCAAGTCAAACTGCTTACGGCGTAAAAAGTAATAAAAGGTATACACGAGATCTTTTGTCCCGTTCAACCAAAAATACACGACAAATGCCGTGCTAAGACTCACGAGGACGAGGACGAGCGTACCGTGACTTTCTGAACCGTGCACTGCTTTCATAAATGGTGTAATCGCTGCTGCTGTCAGTGCAATCCAACAGGCGATAATGACTATGTACAGTAATGGTGACTTCTTCATCAATCTCCTTTTTCAACGTTACCGCAGGTAAGCGTAGCACACGGGAAAATGACAAAAATATGAATTATTTCACAATTATCGAACGAACTGATGTTCGTAATCGTCGTCCAATAAATCGTCGAGCTTATCTGTTAATACGACATAACAACGATTGCGATACATAATAATCTTCTGATGAGCGAGTTTTTTTAGTTCAACACTTATCGTTTCGCGCGTAAGTCCTGTAAAATTTGCAACATCTTGCTGCGTAAGTGGCAACGGGATCTCTACGAGATCCTGGCGCAGGTCGCGCCCAAAACAGAGCGCTAAGTAGTGAATTGTATGCAATACCTTCTCGTAAGCCTTCGATTGCTCAAGGGCATTAATACGCATTTGATTGTGCAGCGCATCGTCAACGCATTGGCCGAGAAGCTGCAGCATTGCTTCGGGCGTTTTACGAAGATACGTTATCAAATCATCTTTCGGTACTACATACACTTCGCTATCCGTCAGTGCCTCGTAGTAATATTGGGATCGAAAGATTTTACTAAATACCCATCCGATCGGGAAGATCTCGTTCTTAAGGCTAAACCCAATTGGTTTCTCCTCACCGCTTGCCGTGATATTATAGGTTTTTACCGTGCCGCTCTTTACGATAAAAGCGCAATCCGGTTCGACATCTTGCTGCAAAATGACGTCATTTTTCTTATAAAATCTCGAGCTATAGTGCTTCAAAAACGATTGCAAATTATTCAAGATTAACTCCGTTTATAATTGGCAGCCTCATACTATTATATCGAACATTCTGGCGAGTTATGAAATTCGTAAGCTGATTGAATCGTATCCCGCGAGTTGCAAGGGGTCAAGCTATAGTAATAAAGTTAAGTTTATTGTATAATAAGTATCCATGTCTGAACAATTTCCGAAGTCACGATCTAACACCTCTCGGCAGGAGCATGGTACCTCAGAAATTCCTGGTGGATATTACCGGTATCAGCGTAGCGCAAGGCAGCTCCAGGCCGAGCACACGGGTTCACCAGATATCTTTTTAGATAAGTTTAAAGAGCAAGAGTATGCGCAGGTTATTAGTGCTGCCATTACTGCTCAAAAGGGTATTGCTGACTTGATGAAAACTAACCCAAAGAAGGCAGCAATCGAACAAAAGCGCTACGAACCTCTCTTTGCAGCATCAGCAGAAGCACAGCGAGTACTTATCGAGGCTAATTTACGATTTGCCGCGTATTATGCTCGCGCTTCAATGAACATCGTTGCGCCCAAGGATGACTATCCAGCAAAAAGACGTCGTGGCGCATTCGGCGACATAACACGGCTGCGTTCGCCATATGCCGACCTTGAGGAACGCACGCAGGTTGCGAACGAGGCGCTCGTGAAGGCTGCACAAACGTTCGTTCCAAAGCAAGATGAAAAAGGCACGCCAATTTCATTTCTCGGGCACGCCGGGTATCGTATCCACAAGGCACTCAGTATCCATGCGAAAACTGAGGAAGCGCCAGGCTGGCATGTTAGTGCAGGCGAAGTAGAAAAGCTTTATGCGGCAAGAAAGGATCCGACATCCGTTGACGCACTAGAGCTGGAACGGCTTGATGCTATGGATGAGGGGCGTCAGACAGTACCGATTGATGAATTCACTCTAGAGGTCGTGGCGCCAGAAGAGGCAGATGGTTTTGATGATCTTCACGCATTGAGTCTTGCCGATGTACTGCCAGACCCTAATGGCGAGCCAGTTGATATCGAGGCCCTGCTTAATCTCCGCGACGAGAGAATACGTAAAGTGCTTGATACACTTTCCGAGCGCGAAGCTGGCGTCATCTCCATGCGTTTTGGGCTGGATGACGGAATAATGAAGAAACTCGATGAAATAGCTGCAGTGTATGGCGTGACACGTGAGCGAATACGACAAATTGAATCGAAAACAATGGGTAAATTACGGCACCAAAGCCGAAGCCGTCTTTTAAGAGGCTTTGTAGGTCTGGAAGCACAAGACCTCAATATAGCAAACCCAGCTGTACTTCCCCATAAGGCCGATGGTACACAGAATATCCGCACTACGTACAGTGTTGCACATCGGGGGGGGCGAACCCGTGGAAACTGCAGAAGAAGCAGAGCTCACGCATAAAGCCTCTGAACACATGGCTTCATGGCAGGTATTCCCCGATGAGCCTTGGGACATAGAACCGGCGAACGAGCGCGTGTCACAAACCTTTGAAGTAACCGCTCAGCATCTGGAGCGGCTGCTATATAACACCCCACCCTACACATTCCAGCATTCATTCGCAAAGGAAGTGGCCTCTCGGTACCCTGTAGCGCTCGTTGCGACAATTAATGAACAGCTTGGTACCTCACTGACGAGCAGTCACATCGAAGATTTTTGGAACCATCATATCAATAATTACATCACCTCGTTGCGTGAACAGCTGGGAGATGATTTTAGCCTCGACAGGGTAAGCGCTTTGTTCACAAGATTACTCGCGGAATACATGCTCGATGATGATCGCGTAGAATTACACATACCTCCTGAACTCGACGGAAAATTGCATGGCATGGGTGCAGAGCTACAGACGGGTGAGTTGATATTATATGGAAACGTAGGTGATTTCACTGGCCACCGAATGAACGGCATGGCAAGTATTATGGTCAACGGCTCAACAGGTGATTTTACTGCTTTCGAGTCGGCCGGATACGCCTCACTGGAGGTTATGGGTGATGCTGGACATTTTGCAGGAAGCAGGCTTACCGAAGCCGCGTACCTACATGTACATGGTTCGGTCGGCGACTACTGTGGCCAAGGCTTAAAAGGCATCGACGCATACATTGAGGTTGATGGTAATGCTGGCAGTCACGTTGGCGACAATGCACTCCGCGGGGTGATTGATGTACGAGGTGTGGGTGAAAGCGCTCAGTCTAATAGTAGCGCAGTGGTAAATGGGGAATTTGCTGAATGGGAAGCAAAGGACATGACGCGGGTACCAGTTAGTTTGGGAAAACTCGCCGTTCATCCGTCGTATGACACGGAGGTCATTAAGCAGGTATTGACTCCGCAGCCAAAAGATCCTCAAGCTACTATCGCTGAAATGGAAGCTGCAGCACAAAGCGTTAACCCATCATTGCTCGAGCACGCTATGCCAGCGCCAATGCAAGCAGAGCTGCCGCCAGAGCGCCTTACGTTCAGCCATGCATGTGAGTGGTTTGGCGTATCTGCCGAGCGGCTTAACGAATGTTTAGAGGAAATCGGACATATGAGAGATTCCGATCTTACTAACTCGGACATTGGTGCGATGAGTGAGCTGTATGAAGACTTACAGGTAGAAACTGTCCCAACAGAAGATTTCATTTCTATCGAAAAGGTCATTGAGAAATTTAAAATCCGCAAAACGCCAACGCAATTGTTGCAATTGCTCGCTAAAAAGAATGTTCCACTCTACAAATTTCGCGATGTTGACGGTTGTGTGAAGCACTTTATAAGCAACGAAAATCTCTAGCATTTGAAGGATTAAATAACCCATGTCAACTGGCGGTCTTGATCTGTCGCCGTTCGCCTCTAAAGGGGTATTGACAAAATCATATTGAAGTCTTATTATATCGAGTGCCTCAATAAGGGGCTACTGGTAGATCGAGAAAGAGAAAGGTGGGCAGGCAATGCGCCAGCTCAACTTTGGTTCGGTTCGCTGCACCCTCACGGGTCTACGACAGTCGCTCCCCAGTGTCACCATCACGCGCAGGCGTGCGGGTGCGGGGGTGGGTGTCATGGCGCTTCTGGGCTGCGTCATGTACGCACTGCGCCAGACGCGACGACCGAGCGAAGTTCAGGCCTCGGCCCTACTGCGGTGTGTCACCGAGGGCCCTGAGGGGTATCTCATCGTGCAGGTCTCGGGCAATACGTTTCTGGCGCCAGTGTCACAGCGGGCCATGATCGAGTCTTTCAAGGGCTCCTCTTGGCCGATGCCGTTCATGTTGCTCGCCGTCGAGCCCATCGACGGCCTGCGCGTCGGCACGCTGCGCTAGGGTGGCGCAGCGGGGTGCGGCGCGGCTTCGCCCGTGCCACACCCCGCTCTCGGTCTACCAGCGTATTTCCATATCTGTGTTGGTATGCTGACGAGTCCCAAAGGACGAAAAATACGAAATGAACAGTGCAGTCAAGCTCACCTCATAGGCGAAAGAGGTATAATAAAACTATGAATATCTATATCTCACATTGTGGTGGCGCTTACGACTACAAAACGGAACTTTACGCGCCAATCAAAGAATCTGAGCTCGCTAAGACCCATTACTTCTTTTTGCCACATGAGCTTGAAAACCTCGATACCGATGCAGTGACAGAGCTCAAACGCATGGACGTGCTTGTCGCCGAGGCCTCATTTCCATCGACTGGGCAGGGTATCGAACTAGCGCAGGCCAAGGCGGCGAACGTATCGATAATTTGCTTTTACAAAACTGGCGCAAAAACCTCGAGTTCATTACGTTTTGTAACAGATAAAATAATAGAGTACACAGATATATCTGATTTTTTTTGTAAAGCTTCGGACCGAACTCAGGAAGCTCTCACAGGATGGCCGCTAGCCTGAGGCATGAATAGACAGCACATGTTTAGCTTTCTCCATCACCAAAAAATAGGACTTATCGCGTCAACTGCATTTGCCGTAGGGGCAATGGTTGGTGGTGGGGTATTTGTTCTCACCGGTGTTGCCTTGAAGCAAGCAGGGCCGTCCGCTATTGTCTCATTCTTAATTGCTGGCCTTATCGTATCATTCTCTGCACTTTCGTTTGCAGTGGTTGCAGCAAAGGCGGGTAGAGGTGAGTCAGCATATGCTTACGTTGGCAAAGTACTCGGCTCGCCGATGTGGGGGTTCATTACCTCATGGTGTTTTTACCTTGGCGGTATAGTGGGGGCAGCGTTCGTTCTGAAAGCGTTTGGCATCTACATGCATAGCTTTATCTACCCAGGCCTATCGGCTATAAGCTGGGGGCTTATTGGCGCTGCATTTCTTACACTGGTAAATCTCGGCCCAGCCTCACAAATCGGGAGAATCGAAACACTGCTTGTCGGGATAAAATTAATGGTCTTATTAATTCTCGCTGCGGCAGGGATTGCAGCATTTAAGCCGCATGACATATTGCCATTTGCGCCAAATGGAACATGGCAAATTATCCAAACGAGCTCGTATTTATTTGTCTCGTATCTAGGATTTAGTGTCATCACGAGCATATCTGGTGATATCGTCAGACCGCAAAAGACAGTCCCGCGAGCGATAGTGTTGAGCATGGCGATTGTCGCAGTGATATATGCTGGCGTGGTGGTAGCACTCCTTGCAGCGCACATTAAGGATTACTCGGAGGCGAGTGTGGGCACGGCCGCAACTCATCTACTGGGGCCAGCAGGGAGTGGGTTGGTAATTGCCGGCGCACTGGTCGCGACATTGTCATCGGCGAATGCAAATATCCTTGGTTCATCAGAGATTATGCTTCGCTTAGCGCACCGCAAACAGGTGCCGACAATTCTCGGGCGACTGTACGGCGGACACCCGTATATAAGTGTTGTCGCAGGGGCTATTATGTATAGTGCCTTGATTGTATGTAGCACTGATGCATCAATCGTAGCGCTCGCGAATACCGTTGTGCTTGTCGCGCTTGTCGTTGTTAATGCCGCCGCATTTGTACTGCTACTCAAATCTGGGCAAAGAAGGCTACAATGGATGCTCCCGCTTTTAGGATTAGGTGGTGCGGCTGTGCAGATTCTGTTCATTGCGCCATCCACGCTTATGTTTGGAGGGCTTTTGGTGGGGTTTGGTGTGTTGTTATATGCTGTGCGCGAGCTTTACTTTTTGCCGATGCGTCATCACGAGATTGCTAAAACAGTCGATAATCTTGAAGGTCCGCTAAGCCGCAGTCTTAAATAACACAAACCGGAGCGGGTTATAATAGCGATCACTGCTGTAGTCTGCATAGCAAGTGTCTAGACTCTGAGTATAGTCACCAAGAGAATGTCAAGTCATCAACTGCGGTGGTAATGGTGCTAAGTTATGCTCGTAATTTTCAAGTCTTGTACGTAATCCAACACTCGCTTTACTGCGTAACTCCTCTTTGTTGAATGTGCGTATTGGGTCGGCAGTCATAAGATATTTTTCAATCTGCAGGTAAATGTTAAAAAGCTCTTCTTCGTCGGTTCTACTCAGTTGTGACCCAAAATAAGATTGGTTTGAAATTTGCTTTGTTTCCGCAATGAGCGGTTCAATGACAGTTTGATTAGAGGCGAAACCTGCGGCTGTTTTTGCAAGATCTAATGCGTTTGTCATAATTTCAGACTGTTGCCGGGACATAAGGTTCTTAAAAACGACCATATTATAGCTCCTTCGTACGGGCAAAACTGTAGCCCGCCTTTAGGTAGAGAAGCCCGCCAATCGTAACTATCGAGTTGATGAGCACACCAGCCGGCGTCACACCCGAGATGAGCGTTGCTATGAGAACATACATTGTAATAACAACACTTCCAGTAAGCCCAATGGCAAGCCACGATATAGCCTTTGCGTAGTGCTTACCACTATAAGTCCTTATTTTAAGCACTAACCCTAGACTTGCACCATATAGAACGACGTCCCACGTGCTAATAGCATTAGAAATATCAAAAACGGGCTCAGGAAGTGGTGAAGATGCATGGGGCAATAGGATAACAATAGTGACGTATACTACCAGTAAGGGCGCCATAAACCATATGCTTCGAAGGACCGATCGTACCCCAATAGTTGCCGCCATCGATCGTGTTCCGAGGTATATAGAGAGCCCCGCAATGACAAACGGAAGCATCACGCCCCCGTACTGTACCCAGGGCGTTTTAATCAAGCCGAAAATATTTAAGAAGACAACTTGCGCCAATCCACCGCCGACTAATACAATACCAAAAGCAATCTTTATATACGCTGTACGTAGAGCAGCTTTATATGTACCTATCGCAGATAAAAAGAGTACGGCTGCACCTGCGTGTAAGAGCGTGAAGAGAACGGAGTCTGCGAGCGTCCAGTAAAATCCGAGAGCCGAGTCGCTCCAGCTTGCAGGAATTGGAACGAGAAAAGACGTAGCGTATCCTAAAAGAGTTATAAGAATAACGGCGAGTACAGTTTTGAATGTCGTGTCCATAACCATAAGCTTTATATTATTATTGTACACGGCGCGGCTATATAAAGAAATATCTGTATGCCATCTTTGTCCAAGGTATTTTATCGAACCCTCTATGATCACATACGCTGACGCGGGCGTATAATAAAAGGAAAGACGGAGGGTATATGAAAGCAGTATGGAACGATGTGGTGATTGCAGAGGCAGATAAAGACGATCTTATTCATATTGAAGGTAACTGGTATTACCATGAGTCAACGCCGCGGTCAAAAGAAATCGTGAAAAAAGATTTCACTGACTACGTCGCATTTTGGCGCGGCGTTGAGATCCGGAGTAATTCAGTATGAATCTTCAGGTCGGCGTAAAGGTACTCATTAAAAATAGCCGCGGCGAATATTTATTTATTCGTCGCAGTACAATACTTGCAACCGATATCTCGGAACCTTCCTGGGATATTCCTGGTGGCAGAATCGAACCTGATGAGTATTTGCCAGAAGCACTCAAGCGAGAGGTACAAGAAGAGATCGGGCATGATATCCAATCTATACCAGTACTGATCGCGGCACAAGATATTTTCGTATCCACCAAGGGGTTGCATGTTGTCCGCCTGACATACACACTCGAAGAAAACGTAGATGACATTGCGCTAAGCGACGAGCACGAAGAATACGCCTGGGTGCATGAATCTCAGCTCGAAACTGTAATCGCGGAGCCATATCTCGCGGAAGTACTCATGCAACTGCAAAAAAATAACAAACACTTGCTACCTCTCAGGTGAGGGGGCATAATTGATTTGATATACGTACGACAGCTCTTAATTAATAGCTTAAATTGATTTTGTCTCCCCGCCTCATCATTTGTTGGTATTGTCGTAGTTGCCTTTGGGACATGTTCAGTATCGAACCTTGACGACAAATACACGAAGAAAAAGTATGGCAATGAGTATGATCGCGATGATGGCACCAATGCAGCGGTCGAGGGTTCGGTTGTCGATATATTTGCTGCCGAAATGATACACTATAAGCCCAACAAACCCGCCCAAGGTATTGGTGATAAGATCGGTAATATCAGTAATGCCAATGGCAAGGATATATTGAACCAGCTCAACAAAAAGGCTAAGGGCGCTGATAATGCCAAGCTTACGCCAAAAGCTGGTGCGCTTAGCATTCATTCCGAGGAGTAATCCAAACGGAACGAACACAGCAAAGTTCTCGATCATTTCACGTGAGGTAAGATGTGAATAGCCGGCAAAAGGAATAAGATTGAGGCTTCGGACTTGGTGGTATATCAATACCGAAATAATATCATACGAAAATTTAAATAGCACCAGCCAGAGAAGGGTAGTAAGGTAGACGCCGAGTAATATTTTATAGGATGTTTTCATTGACGGTAGGTGCATTTTATCAGAATAACATGCATAGCTTAATGTATAGCTAAAAGTATACAGTATCAGCATCATAATTCAGTTGCACATTAAAATAGCATGGTACAACACGCTTGTAGCATCATGCTAGCAGCATGTCACCATAATAATTTAGGTAAATGTTGCGTGGCACCCGCTCCGTATTCTTTTTCTATAATTTGTGCAAATGATTCGTTTGCGTCGCGCCATATTCACCTTGAAAACTAACAAAACGTTGCTGATGACGAATCGACCCATTTGCCATTCGCTCAAGTCTATAAACGAGACCAACAAGCTCTGATGATGGATCGCAGCCTGCGAGAGCGAGCTCCGATAGGGCGTGATTTGTATGTTTCAAAATCAGTTTGCTTACCTCAACGGCGCCCACATCTAAGAAATCTTCCTGAATGGCAGGGACAAGTGTGTCAAGGCTATGTATTGAGTGTTCTTGTACCTTTTGTCGAACGAGCAAAAACGCGACAACAGCGCTGATGCGTCCAGCCACCAGATCTTCGCGCCAGTCGTGAATATCATCACCAAGCTGACGGGCGATAAGATAATGGCGTAGCCCAGTAGTAAGGTGTTCGGCATCTTGACTTAGCAAAGATGTCGTGAAAGATGCGACAATGAGTGGTCCTAAAATATGTATGCATGAACGCCAAGCGAGCACATCATATTGTTGGTAATCCGGTAACGTGCGTATCTCAATGAGCCCGTCCGTAACGGTGAAGCGGCACGATGTAATTTCCCACGCACTAATTGCGTCTACTTTGTCAAAATACTCCGTGATGAGTCGCTGTAATGGATGTTGTAGAGGGAGTGCACGTCTATAACCCGCAAGTGCCAGCCGCATGCAAATATTGGCAGTAGGCAGTAGCACCGTGCCGGCTTCTTTATCAATAATATGGTCATAAATCGTGTAAGCAATCCAACTATGCACGTTCGCTTCGCCAAGTGTATTCAACTTGGCGGATGAAATGCCATCACTCTTAAGTGCGTGCATGGTGAATTGTGAGATTGCAGCAATCTCACACGTAGTATCGGCCGTTTCGATGCGCGCCAAGAACTGAAGCCCTTGGGTTTTAACGGGCTCATCAAGTGCAGCAAGCGTCCTGGTTGCATGATGATATGATGCATGCTGCTTCGGGCTACTCTTCTCCTTTTGTAATGCCTCTCGACGAGTCATCTTGTAGCGCTTAAGGGCTTCGCGATCGGCTCTCGTAGAGGGGGCATCGGCTTCAGTAAGATATGTCTCAACATTCGGTAACGGGTGATCCATTAGTAAGAAAAGTCGTCCAATAGCAGCATTAAGCCGAATCGTTGACTGGCCATTCTCGTCGTTATATGGTCCACCTGGTTGAATCTCGGCGGCAATGAGTCGCTTGGCAAGATGTGCAAAAACGTCACCATCTACAGCTGATACATCACTGCTATATGCGTCGGCAATTCGCGAGCATAACGTAGTAAAATCAAGCCCTTGGACGTCATTCAGTCCAAGATTCTTCACGGTCATGATTTCGCAGATCGCTTAGGGATGGTAAGGATAAATTCTGTATGTTTGATGTCGTCATTGAGCCGGAGGGTCCCACCAAAGTACGATTCGGTGATTTCTTTGGCGATAAATAAGCCGATCCCAAGACCACCTTTTTTCGTACTGATAAGTGGGCTGAATAGTTGTTCGCGAATATCTTTTGGTATGCCACGGCCATGGTCGGCAACTTTAATAATAATCATCTTTGCAGTTGCTTCAAGTTGTATCGAGACGGTGCGTTTGTCGCTTGGTGTGGAACGCGGGTACGCCTCAAGGGCATTTCGAATCAGAATATAAAGAATGTGATTTAGTCGGAGCGGGTCTCCATAAAGCTTCACATGTTCAGCGGGGGCGGTAACAGTGATTGAGTCTTTAAGTTCTTGGTAGCGCGGGAGCTTTGTGCTCGATTCAATGCATGCTAGCACGTCAAAATCCTGCATCTCTTCTTTGCCTTGTAGATGCCGTGAGGCCTGCTTAACTGATTTCTCTATCTGATGAATGCTCTCCTCAAGGTGAGCTGCAGTACCACCTTTTTCACGCTTGAGGTCAGCCAGATCGATATTAAGAACGGTAAGGTGGTTAGACAAATCATGAAGCAATAAGGTGCTCAGTTGACCAATTTCAGCAAATCGATAAAGTTGTTCGGCTTGTTCAAGTTGGAGATGCTCAATCTCGATTGAACTGCTGTGCACCCGCTGTTCAAGACTGCTCTTCTCCCTAACAAGCTTCTCATTAATATGTAGCTCCTCGGTGTGTAGCTCTTGTGTACGTTTATCAAAAAGTCCAGTAATAAGCCCTAATGTTGCTAAGGGTGCACCAAAGCCGATAATGTCGCCAAAGCTGGTATTACTTCCATAACTAAACCAGGGTGCTCTGCCCATTACAACCGCAGTCTGTACAACGATCATTCCAAGGATTGCTAACCCCGTAGTAACAAAGACGCCACGCGTACCTAAGAAAACGCCCGCGAGCACAATAGTAATAGCAAGCATAAGTTGAGCAAAAGTAATATCAATGCCCCAACCAACCATAATGAGCAACGCGATGAGATAATAAAATAGCACAAGTGCACACGAGGCGATAAGATGTCGTTGCTTCTTCCATGCTCTATGGGTTGCGGCGAGATAAACAAGCGCACCGGCGCAAATAAAGATACGGCCAAGCACGTATGTATTGCCGTAGACGCCATAGCTAATAAAAAGGGGAACAATAAGAATTGCAACGAGGATAAGTGTGCCGATTAGAACTGTCTCGAAAATAGCCTTGTACTCAATTGACGAGTAGCGTTGTACTGAACCATCTGAACGAGTCCGCATAAATGACGCTGATAAGGGGGTGAGATTTGGACGTTTCACGGTTCTCTAGAGCACAAGGCCATTAGGGTTGCTATTGTATCTTAGTTAAGCCAGAACGCGCCGACACTGAACTCTTTATTCAGCTGGCTAGTGACACTTGATTCGTCACGCTGTGTCGTATCTGTGACAACGTTGAACAAGACTGCTTCCATCGTACCCTCCTTTTTACATAACGTCTACTGCATCATCAATCATATATCCCACCCCGTAAGCTGTTTTTATAAGTGCAGTATCATATGGCCGATCGATTTTGTCACGTAAATGCTTGATATGCACATCGATAGTCTTCTGCCAGGTAGCGTCGCTAGAGTCCCACACATGGCTAAGAATCATCGAGCGCGTTACGGCATGCCCACGATTGGTAATAAGATATTCTAAGATATCAAATTCCTTTCGACGTAGAGGGACGGGTATGCCGCCACGCTGCACTTCTCGCCGGTTGATATCGATCTTCAGATCTTTAATTGTTAAGATATGTTGATCGTATTCAACATGATGGCGACGAATAAGAGAGTGAATGCGGGCGATAAGCTCAGCTGGATTGAATGGCTTAACAAGGAAGTCATCAGCACCAGCGTTCAGTAGTGCCACGCGACTGTCCGCATCCTGGATGCCGGATACGACAATAATAGGTGTATTGTTACCTTCGCTGCGCAGCAGTTCGCAAATTTCTTTCCCGTCCATGTCCGGCAGATTAAGATCAAGGATGATGGCTTTATAGTGAATCTTCTCAGCCTGAACAAGACCAGCCGCCCCAGTTGTGGTAGCGTCAACGGTAAAATAATTATGCAAATGATGCTTCACGCGTTCTATTAGTCGCGCGTTGTCCTCGATAAGAAGTATTTTCATAATTTACTCTTATCCTAATAGTAACACTAGTACAACAACAAAGAGGTTAAATAAAAGTTAACTAATTTACAGTCATAAGAAAACGTACATCGTAGTTGATGCTCACGTTTTTGTGGTGCACTAAGTTGTTTTTTATTGACATCGAGCATTACTTGTTCAGTACGCGAATAAACTTTTTTGTTAAGGAATTCTTGCACTTAAAGATATTCGCGTTAACGCTATGGCTCTGGCACTATTTTAATGCTGCTCAACAGGCCCGCTTGCACGTGATGATGGCGAATCCTTGATGGCGTGAGTTCACATCCTCTGTGATTCAGCAACTGAACGTGAGCGGTTTCGATAGTGTCAATGCAGCGCTCGAATTGACGCTTTGCTAAATGATATAATAACGGTATGAAGCACTACGACTATGTTCTTCTTGATTGGGACGGAAATATCGCACACACCCTGAATATTTGGCCGGATGCCCTCGACGCGGTACTACAAAAACGCGGCTACAATTTAACACATCAGCAGCTAATTAATTCGACTTGGGGGTTTGCCGCATATGTGAGCGAGCATACCGACTTAACTTACGATGAAGGTGCGGAGTTATACGCTGAAGCAAGCGATATAGTCACAGAAAACTCGCCAAATGTTGAATTATTTCCTGGTGCCCGAGATGTGCTCGTACAGCTAAAAGAAAATGGCAAGCATCTAGCCCTCGTGACAACCTCAGAATATCGCATGATCGCGCCAATCCTTGAGAAATTTGACCTACTAAGCCTATTCGAAGCAATTGTCACCGACGACGATATCGAGAGATCTGAGCGCAAACCGCATCCGAAGCCATTATTTATTGCGCTCGAGCGCATGGGCGGCGCGCCTGATGCCGCAATTATGGTAGGTGATCGCGACAAAGACATCGAAGCGGGGCATAGTGCCGGAATGGCAAGTGCATTATTCTATGGATCTGAGCATCGATTGCACTATAACTTTGAAAAGCTGATGGCGTATAATCCTACATACGTAATGAAAGAATTTAGCGACCTGCTAACCATTGCTTAAGCTTGACTGGCTACAACTAATACGATGAGGAAACGCTAAATGGGTAAGAACAGTTCAATAGTCAAGGTATTTACCGGCATCTTCGGTGCTGCCACAATAGCAACCTTTTTCGTGAGCGAAACTCGGGCACAAGATACATCTGGCATCTATAATAGTGTGCGTATCGCTGTGTATATAATTTTTCTAGCGAGTGCATTCTTACTAATGCGCAGTGACAGCAAAGCTGGAGCTGGAGGTCCAGATAAAACACTACCAAACTGGACTGCCACCCTAATAACATTGCTACCGATGTTAGCACTGTTATTCGCGATGATTAATACATTGTTTCCGCACCTTAGCGGGTTTGTGCGCATGAGTGACGACGATATCTTTACACGGCCTGGGGCACTAGTACGCATGATGTTTGAGCTTGTAGCTTGTGGTGTATTCATGTCGCTATTACCACGCTTCGTGCGTCAAAAACAATGGCTAGCCGTAGCCTTAATAGCGACATTATCTTTAGTGCTCTTTGTCATGGGAATGGAGGAAATTAGCTGGGGCCAGCGGGTATTCCAGTGGCAGACAACGGCATATTTTAGCGAGCATAATGTACAGGGCGAAACAAACCTACATAATCTAAATACGCAGCTATTTCAAAATATGTTGTTCTTCGGCGGCTTTATTCTACTTGCTGTGTTGCCATTTTTTTACGAACAACTTACAAAAACACTGCAAAAGATAGCATCTCTAAAGTTCTTAATAAATTTCATGCCCGAACAATGGATGCTTGTAGCATTTGGCGCTGGCCTTATGTTCACAGACCCATTCAATGCGCCATACGGATTTCACTGGGGATCAATTTGCTTCCAACTTATAGCAACCCTCGGGTTGCTATGGGCTACTGCGCGACGCGCACGGAACAATAGTGAACAGTATAGGCGAGTATTGTGGGCGTTATGGTGTGCTGTAACAGTACTTACCCTGAGTTTGGGCTGTGACAAACTATGGCAGCTAAACCAAGGGCTACCAACAGAATATATAAAGCTATTTATTAACTTCGGTATTCTCTGCTGGGCTATACGTGTGCGTGATACAGTGAAAGCTCAGATCTAATTAGGCTTGGCCTGATGTATCGTGAGCAGGAGTCGATGTTTGCTTAGAGAGAGTGTAAGTGGTCAAGATTTTTGTGAGATAGTTTATACCTGCAGCGTCAACATCAAGGGGGTCGTCACCATCGGCTTTAACTTCAAGCCATAACCCAAGTGATTCGGCGACAATAAGACTTCTGACGGCACGGCTCAGCACGGGCGCGCGATCACCGTCATCCGAGTTCTCTATCGTAAAGGGCAGTCCATCAAGGCGTGACAGCGCAATTGCACGCTGCCCCATTCCGCCTATAACCGTAACGGTTAATTCATGCTTCTGGTCTGATTCATATCCGTCAGGCTGTAGCCCAACCTGAAGCGCATCACCCTCTGCATCGCTCGCAAAAAACGGTGCGCGTAGTGTATAGACGCCCTCCTCTAGCTTATGAAATTCTGTAGGTGCTACGGCAAGAGGTACTTCGCGAAATTCGGTCATCTTCACTAATCTTTCTGGGTTCGTCGGGCGATAATATATTCATATTCATACTCGGCAAAGACGAATGATATTATATCATGTAATCTACATAAAAACAATATGATTGAGCCGGCAACTCTCCCCGCATAGTAAGTAAACATGTAAGGCTTACCGAGGGTTACTTGTTATATGGGTATAGTCACCAGCTACCGTTATTGACAGCACAATTTAGATATGCGAAAATAGCTTGTCTCTGTTGGCGATACGACGAGAGGACTACTTCCATGGCAAAAAAGAACAAACGTGCTGGACGACGTCCACCGAAGGACGCCATCCGTGCTGGATATAAGGCGAGAGCTGGGGACAGCGCCGGTCGCAACATTCAGCCACCCGAGCCAGACTGGTGCTACGGATGCCACAAGCCAAAGGCCGACTGCGGTCACACATAGCCGCGCAGCGTCCTGCCAGGAGAAAAAGCCTCGCCGTCGAACGATTGAGTTCACGGCGGGGCTGCTTATTTTTTAGCCAACCAATTTTGGATTCATGGATTTTTCTTACCTGGGTTAGGTACCTATAGACTGCGAGTGCAATCCAGATCAGCATGCTTAGCCAAGATGTACACCAAAGGTGACCCTGAGTGGTCTAAGGTGTTGATGTACATCTTTGTATAGAAAAAGTTGCCCAAAAGGCAACTTTTTGGTTCCTATGCACTGAAACTATCGACGCACATTGTATGCTGAACAAAAATATTAGGGTGCTCCGAACAAGATTATGATTGTTGCGATGTTCGCTCCGCTAGCAGTCGTGCATATATGCGCCGCTTTTTTTGTTCACGTGATTATTACAATATCGGCATGAAGCTGCTTATGGTAGTATTGGGGAGTATGAGAGATGCGATAATAAGTGAACTGCAGAACATAGTTCCACACGACCACATGGAGCAGCTACATATCAACGATACTATGAGCTGGCTTCAGGGTTCAAATAATATTTTTAGAATAGCAAAGCCAGATAACCCTCCAAAGCATCTCGTCTCTTACTTTGTTGTATATGATCCGGATGCTCAGAAACTACTGTTGATTGATCATATCGCGGCACATATGTGGCTACCGAGCGGCGGACATGTCGAAATTGATGAACACCCATGTGAAACGGTGCGTCGTGAATCTATGGAGGAGCTGGAGCTTGTAGCTGACTTTAGCGTTATCGGTAAGGCGCCAGCGTTCATCACAGTTACCGAAACAAGGGGCCCAGGGCCACATACTGATGTAAGCTTTTGGTACGTAATTGCCGGTGATAGCACGGCAGAACTTAACTATGATACTCGCGAGATGCGCGGGCTTAGATGGCTTAAATTTGATGAAGTACTGACCATGAAGGATGAGCTGCTCGATCCACACATGAAGCGATTTTTCCGTAAGTTTAATGGGATGTTGCATGAGTAATCTCGTCGTATTGTATGGTCCACCAGCGGCAGGTAAGACGACTATTGGGCGAGACCTTGCAGCGCTCACTGGCTTCAGATTCTTCTTTAATCATCTCACTGTGCCTGCGGCAAAAGCGATATTTCCAGAGGCGCATCAACCATACCCAGATGAGCGATATACTCAATTGCTGCATAAGTTACGTCTCGATTGCTTAAATGTGGCTGCAGAAGCTGGGTTTGATACAATCTTCACGATTGCCTACTCAGGGGCACGAGATGACATGTTTATGCAAGAGATTGTTGATACCTTTATATCCCGCGGCGGCCAAGTGCAATTTGTGGAATTACATGCTCCAACTAATGTTCTGCTCAACCGCGTTGCGAATAAGGACAGAGTCGAGCTGAAACTCCATAAAGTGACAAATCCGACCCATCTACAAGAAATACTTGATGGCCACAATATGTTTGAATCCGTAAAGTTCGACAACATACTGCGTATTGATACGAGTTCGCAGTCGCCGGCAGAGTCCGCACGTATAATTGCGGCGGTAGTCTGTAAAGATATTGGCAAATAGAAGTCACCCATATATGCGGGTGACTTCTCTGGCATAGTATTACACTAATACTCAGCGATAACGATCTTTTTCTGACGCATCATTGTCTTTATGGCGTCAGGGCCTTTAGCAAGTAAGTCACCGAGGTTCTCCGGTATTACCTGCCAGCTAACGCCAAACTTATCTTTACACCACCCGCACTGTTCAGCCTCGGGAACATGTGACAGTTTGCTCCAATAATAGTCAATTTCTTCCTGGTCTTTACAGGCAATCGTGAACGAAACTGCTTCATTAAAGGTAAATACAGGACCACCATCGAGACAGATGAAATCCTGGCCATTAAGGGTAAAATTGCCATTAATAACTTTGCCGCTCATACCCTTGAAATGCTCATCGAGTGATTCATCTGGGTATATCTCAATATGATTAATACGTGAGTTTGGAAATACCTCTATGTAATAATTCATTGCCTCTTCGGCATTCATATCGAACCATAAACTCGGGGTGATTTTTTGACTCATAGGCCCTCCTTCTATAGTTCCAGTATACACTGCTAATGCTCACTAACAAGCTCGGCGAGTTTGCGAGCGGTGTTGACGTTCCGGACAGTCATATAACCGTACAGTCGTGTACCGATTACTTTCAATAGACTATAGCGGCTTTGATTTTTGCGAGTAACTGTAGCAATAACAGCGCCCTTGACGTACATCATCTGTTCGTTGGCTGGGTTATAGTTTAGTTGTACGGGCGCGTCAGGGGTGTCAAGTTCTTCAAACAAATAGAGCACATCTGATTTGTTGCCTGATTTATCAGATTTCGGCGCATCGTTAGTCCATCCTGGCGGAATAGCTGCAGCAATAGCCTTGATTTGCGGCCCGGGGATAATGAGCGTAGGAATCGTGAATTTGAAATGATCTTCAAGCGCTTTCTGAATTTCATACCGCGTCGGTACGCCGGCATGTGCGCCCACGGCATTACCAGAATTTATGTAGGTAACAACGTCAGTAAAGCCAAGTGATTCAAGGACTCGGCGAAATTCAGGATTGGACACTCGGTGGTTGCCACCTACATTCACGCCGCGCAGAAGGATTGCGTATTTCATAGAGAAATTATAGCAGAATAAATCAGGTGAATTGACAATGTTCTTATGGTGCGATATAACTAAATGCATAAAGCGTTTGAGCCTATGTCACGAATAGGCGAGCTGGGCGCAAAATACGTCACGGAAGCAAACCGTAAAATATGTAAACCGAAATTGCAGCTCAGCTGCATGAGTCGGTGCCAAAGTGCCTTGCCTCAGTAATGAAGTAGGGAATAAGGATGGGACCGCGGAAGAGTCTTTTTTATTCTCCTTTCGTTCCTTAGTTAACCACTATTAGTGTTATCTAAAGGAGCATTGAATAATGAAAAAGACTCTCACCACCCCACGTCGACCAAGTGGTTTTAACGAGTATTTGCCAAACGAACAAATCGAGTTTAATCGCTTGCTCGATATTATTCGTCGGACCTACGAAAAATACGGCTACGCGCCAATCGACACGCCAGACGTTGAACTATCTGAAATACTCCTGGCCAAAGGCGGTGGTGAAACAGAGCAGCAAATTTATCGATTTGAGCGCGGTAAAAATGACCTGAGCCTGCGATTTGATCTAACGGTGCCACTTGCGCGCTACGTTGCCGAGCATGAAGGCCAGCTCGTATTCCCATTCCGTCGTTACCACATCGGTAAAGTGCACCGTGCTGAACGCGCTCAGGCCGGCCGCTTCCGTGAATTCTACCAATGCGACATCGATGTGATTGGCTCGGAAAGCCCGCTTATAGACGCGGAATTCCCGGCTGTTATTAATGAAATCTTCAAGCAATTCAACTTTGGCGAATTTACAATTCGTATCAATAACCGCCTCGTGCTTAATGGTTTTTTTGAAGGAATTGGCCTCAGCGATGTTTCGGCAGATGTACTGCGGGTAATTGATAAAATGGAGAAGATCTCCCGCGATGATGTAATTGCCGATCTCGAAAAGATTGGCTTGGCCAGAGAACAAGTCGGTAGTGTGATTGCCTTTACTGAAATTACTGGCACCAACGATGATGTACTGGAAAGTCTAGAAAGTCTCGGTATCCAGAATGATTCGTTTAAGGATGGTGTCGCGAAACTCCGCCAACTGGTCGAAGCACTTCGTATGATGCAAGTACCCGAAAAGCGCTTCAAGATTGATCCACGCATTGCGCGTGGACTTGACTACTACACAGGCACGGTATATGAAACGGTATTGAATGATCTGCCAGGCGTCGGCAGTGTCTGTTCTGGCGGTCGCTATGATGACCTTGCAAGCAACTATACGAATACGCAACTCCCCGGTGTCGGAATTTCAATTGGCTTGTCGCGGCTATTCTACAAACTCCTCGAAGCTGGCGTAATCAAGCCAACTCGGCAAAGTCTTGCTCAGGCAGTTATCATACCGCTCGATGACAACGCGACACCCAAGGCCTTGGAGGTTGCTTCACATCTGCGTGCGCTCGACACGGCAACAATTGTGCACACCGAGCCAGGCGCGATGAAAAAGAAGTTTCGTTATGCCGACCGAATGGGCTGCCGCTACGTAGTAGTTATCGGCGAAAACGAACTTGCAACTGGTGTGCTCTCTATCAAAGATATGGAGAGCGGCGAATCATTCGAAGGTCGCACAGAAGACCTCGAAGAACTCCTCTCCGATCGTTGAAGTATCGCTCGGTAGTTGATTGGGCTTTTGATTTCTCAATGTCATTACATAGCGTCGCACGAGTGCATCAGTAACTTACAGTAAGTTTATACTGATTGAGTGCCCCCTCCTTTATTGAACTGTCTTCGCTACGTAGTAGTACACCTTGAAGTAAGCAGCACTTTCGTCGGTGATGAAGAAGTCGCCCTCCATCTCATCGTGCTCCTGCACGGTGATGGTCATCGTTTCATTGTGTGGCTTTAGGAGATCGCCGGCCCGGTAGCGACGAGAAACCGTATGAAACTCAGCGATTTCATCTCGTGGGTCAGCGTAGTCAGTTCTAACGAAGGTGAGCAGTTGGCCGGTCTTTGTCTCGTAGATATCAAAGATGGTGTCAGGGTTGGCTGGCACCGGTGTCGTGACTCGCTCGATGAACTTGGCTCCTACCAGCGATGGCCAGGCCCTGAGAGCGATTAATGGGATGGTTGTTGGAACATTCATAATTCTAGCTTCATATAGGTTGGGTGGGAGTAGGCCTGGACACATCTTCAATGTGTCCAGGCCTTTCTACCCCGCGGACTACGAAAGGTAGTCGTTCAGGTCGTTGCCGTACTTCTCGTCCATGCTGTTGCTGACGATCGTACGACCACCCTCGGAAGCGGGAAGCCTCCAGAGAACGATGTTCTCGCCGCTCGGGCCGCCGGTCGCCTTCACGTGTCCGTGCCCGGGTCCGTCGGCGATGCCCTCGCCGCCATAGAAGACGTGGATCGTTCCACCGCTCTTCTTGACCTTGGCGGGCTTGCCGTCGAAGATGTGGCCGTAGGATCCGGAATCGTATCCGGCCGACGTGACCTGGTTGCGGCGGCTGCTGCCACCTTGCGCGCGCGGATTGCACATTTTGCATCGGCATCCGACTTGGAAGTTGGTCGGACAGGTGATGGCTCGGTCGTAGCGTCCCACTGGGACCACCCTCATTTCTGCGATCGATCGCAGAGGTAGAGCCTGATGAGATTCACGCGTCTCAGCATCCCGACATTGATCGAGGTGATTTGCGTTACAGGCTACGGATGGATTCCGTATCTGTTCTCACTGGAGGTATATTATGAATTGATCATCTATGAATTGCAAGCATAAGCGTCATCGTATACGGGGTTAGTTTAACTATTTGTCAACCCTTTTAGTTTGGTCTGACAAGAAAAGCCCCGCCTCGGCAGCGCGTGAGGGCCACCGAGACGGGTTCCGCCTCAACTGCCGGGAGCGTTGGTAGGAGGCGGAGACTTGGGCTACGAGCCGTTGCCGATCTTCGTGCCCGGGAGCCGTCCCCTGGTGCCGCGTGCGTTCTTGAGCATGTCGGCCATATTCGGGGCCAGTGTCATTACGACCTCTTTTTTGCTTCTCTGGATAATCAAGATTCGTGCAATCCTTATTTTTCCTTAATTTCCGTTGCAAAAAGTACTTTCTTTTCACGCATTTTCACGATGTAATATAGTTTTGTAAGCAAAAAGCTTACGGATTAACAGAAGGAGGTAATAATGAAGCTATCGACCAAAACGGTCGCATCACTACTTGTCGTGACGGCAGTAGCCGCCGCGATACCGGGCCTTAGCCAAATCGCCATTCCTAAAAAACGTCGCGAGTCGTTGTTCGACAAACTGTTGAGTCGACATGACCGTAAAGGCGAACTACGAGCCGAGATTCTCGGTATTTCACCACACGAATTCAAACAAATGAGTAAAACAATGACATTCGAAGGCGTCATCCAAGCATGCGGCCTGTACAGCAAGCGAGATTTTCGTCTTGCTCTGATGGGTCGCCTGCGCAATGAGCTATTGCAGCGAGGTTGGACACGGTCGCGTATCGATAGTTACATCCTGATGCGCGCACCACGGATGGTAGCAGCAATTTAGCGTTTTGACGACAGGTAACATAGCTCCGTAAAACGGGGCTATGTTACTATTCGAAAGCAATCTATACCTTGTTCGGGGTAAACGCGATATACTAAAAGGGTGGAACAAACACTCGTGAAAATTCTTGCTGACTGGGTAATGATCCCTTTGCTACTGGTAGCGCTTTACTCGCTGTTCTGGAGAGTGTCGGGCCCAAAACGATACGATCGCTACACGCGTGTCTTTATGGCTGGAATCACATCGTATATTTTGGCGAAGTTTATCGGTACCGCATGGCAGCCCGAGCAGCTGCGACCGTTTGAAGAGGTTGGCGTACACCCAGGCGCTGCATATTTAAACAACCCTGGCTTTCCATCCGATCATGCGCTACTCGGCTTCTTCTTAACAATGGCTGTCTGGTACTGTACACGCAATCGAATGCTCACGGTAATCATGGCAGCCCTTACCGTCGTAATGTGTATTGGTCGCGTACTCGCACTCGTACACACGCCACTCGATATTGCCGGGTCATTAGTAATTACGGCAGTCAGTACCCTGTGGTATCGCGCTTACGTTAAAGTACGATTACATAGATTAGTAGGCAAACGCGCAAAATCATAGTAAAATTACTTAAGACTACTGATAATTCCGGGGAGTAAGGGTATGAGCGAGCCTGTCGTACACGAAGAAGTGCCTAATGAATCGCCATTAGTAACAATGGGAGCGCGAGAACTGCTACAAGTAGTGCTGCGCGGGGCGCTTGTCGGCGCCGTTGCAGCAACCGTATATTTACTATTAAATAAGTTTGTATTTACTGCAGTGCTGTGCCGTCCACAGTCGACAGGCGATTGCAACCAGGCCTCAAATTACGCGGCAATTGCAGCGCTTGTATTGAGTATCTTCGGCGGAGTGATCGTCTTGGCACAGGCGCGTGTGTATCGCCCGCTGCTTGTAGTGCTTGCAGCGCTTATTTCGTTATGGGGTATACAAGATCAGGCGGGTGGCGCTGAGTGGTATGTGGTAATTGTAGCAGCTGCAATGCTTCTCGGCTTGTCATATGGACTATATGCATGGCTTGCGCGAATTCGTAATTTTATTTTGGCGATCGTTGTAACGGTTGTTGCTGTTGTACTAATTCATTGGATACTCGTTGCCTAGTGTGACAGAAGGTGGGGCTGTATGGAAGTTATTGTAAGTATCTTGCTCGTGTTAGTGATTGCCGTTTTTGGTGTCACACTTTATGGGCTCACGCGTAAGCTTAACGAAATGAAGCAATCAAGCGCGGTAGAGCTGCTAAAGAGCGATGTGACCGAGCTTTCAAGAAGTATTGCGGCGCTTAATCAATCCATGGGAGATAGACTCGAGAAAAGCAGCTTAGGGGTACAGCAGTCGGTGCAGCGTCAGCTGAGCGAAAGCGCCAAGCTTGTGGCCGATGTAACCCAGCGCCTCGCTAAGCTGGATGAGACCAATGCACGGGTTGTTGGCGTGGCAGATGAATTAAAAACGCTACAGAATGTGCTTTCCAATCCGAAGCAGCGTGGTGTGTTTGGTGAATTCTATCTTTCGAGTGTTCTTGAAAACGTCTTGTCGCCAGGACAATTCCAAACACAGTACAAATTTAGCGATGGTGAAATCGTCGACGCTGTTATCTTTCTCGATAAAGGACAGATCTTGCCAGTAGACAGTAAATTTAGTCTTGAAAACTACAACCGCATGATCGAGGCATCGGGTAAAGAGCGCGAACAGTATATGCAGCGAGTGAAAGCAGATTTGAAAGGGCGTATCGATGAAACATCTAAATATATTCGCCCGAGTGAAAAGACAATGGATTTCGCGTTTATGTTCATCCCAAGCGAATCACTCTACTATGATTTGCTGATTAATAACGTGGGGAGTGGCGGTAGTTCGCGTGATTTGATAGAGTATGCGTTCCGAGAAAAGCATGTGATTATCACAAGCCCAACCAGCTTTATGGCGTACTTGCAAACAGTGTTACAAGGTCTGCGTAGTCTTCAGATCGAGGAACAGGCAAAGGATATTCAAGTGCGTGTAGGCAAGCTCGGCCAGCACATCGCGAAGTTTGATGAGTATATGATAAAGCTTGGCAATTCACTTGGTACCACGGTAAATCACTACAATTCTGCGCATAAAGAACTTGCTAAGGTAGATAAAGATGTCGTAAAGATTGCGAGTGCTGATCCAAGCGTTGAAGCGATTCTGCTTGACAAGCCATCGCAGGAATAAATACGCCCACTCCTTTTCACTCAGGATCTTCAATAAAAATACTACCCGTTTGGTGCGGGTAGTATTTTTATTGAAGAATAGCCTAGGACTAGTCGTTCTTATTGCGGCCAACTATAAGGAGGTAAAGATTACCGCCAAGTGCTGCGCCGATAAGCGTACCTAGAATTACAGATGATGTGAAGTAACTGTATGTTGTTGAATTGGTTGTACTTACACCAAGCTCACTATCTGAGTGATTAGTTACGGCAAGTGCAATTGCTGGATTTGCTGTAATACCCTTTACGTATGCTGAGTACGGAACACTTGGAGCCTTTACACTCTTGTCTGTTTGTGAACTCTGAGAGTTCTTTTGGTAAGCAGCAACGTCTTGAGCCTTAAGTGTTGAAAGTAGCGAACCGCCAGCAACAAGTCCGATCGTGAGGGTAAGACCCGTGCCAATCGCACGTACGCCGGCTGAAAGCTCACGGCGGGTTAGTACTGCAGTAAGACCGAATAGGAATACGGCTGCACCAACGAGCTCACATGCGAAGATGCCCCAGTTGAAGTTCCAGAAGTGGTTGAAGCTAAGGTTTGTGCTGCTGTCTGATACCCAGTTGGTAACAATAAGTGCAAGCATCGCACCAAGAAGCTGGGCACCCCAGTAAAATGGTACGAGAATTGACTTAAGTTTACGCGTAGCCCAGAGACCAAAGGTAACTGCTGGGTTGATGTGTGTGCCAGATACTGCACCAACAGCAAATACAAGCACAGAAAGCGCAAGACCTACGTAGAGGGCGCCAGAGTCTGTGAATGTTGCAAGTGCAACGAGTGTCAAGACGAACGTACCAACAAGTTCGGCAAGCACAATGTTAATGATGTTTGATGGCAACTTAACGCCACTCTTGCCTGAAGTTACAGCGGTGCGCACAACTGGCGCTGCCTCTGGTTTTGCTTCAGCACGAACAGTGCGAACAGTTGTGTTGGCTGCGGCCGGCTTTTTGGCGGTCGCTTTTTTAGTAGAAGCGGCTTTCTTGGTAGCCATTGATTATATCCCTCCTTTAACTAAGATATAGCTCCAGTGTATAGCACAAACAGTTCAGGTGCAACCGTCTATCGATTAACAGAGTGAAGTAGTGTATGATAATAGACATGGGACGATATATAGAGCAAACCGAAGGCCAGAGTGAATTGCAGCAACGAATTGCGGCAGAGCTCAAGGCAAAAGCGGCGGCTCGAGCCAAACAAGAAGGTGATCCAAATGAAGGTTATCACAAGGCGCCAGATGGTGTTGAGGATGCTGCATACATGCATGGTACCAAGCGCACAACGACGCTTGCGCCAGTATGGGCTATAATTTTCTTTTTAGCGATTGGCGTATTTATCTACTTTATCTACAAAATGAGTCATTAGAGCGGGACCTATGGACATCGAAACACTAAAGAATACATTGCTACAACGCGTGGGCGAATCGAAAACACCTAACGAAGTATTGAAAGTGTCAGAATTTCGTGAGCTCTATGCGAAGATCCCCACACTTGCACCTGAAGAGCGCGGTCCGTTTGGTCGCCAAGTAAACGAACTCAAACAGGTGATAGAGGTCGCAATCCAGGCTCGTGAGGCTATACTTGAAGAATCCAACATTCGTCCGATCGACGTAACCGCACCGTTTGATATTAATGCAAAAATGCCAACATTGTTGCCGAGTGAAGATGGCACTACGCATCCACTGATGCAGGAAATTCAGCTCGTATCCGATATTTTTAATCGCATGGGATTTGTCACAGAAGAATCTCGCGAAATCGACGATCAGTATCACATGTTCGAGACACTTAATTTCCCAAAGGGCCATCCTGCGCGTGACGATTATGATACCTTCATGACAGTTGAAACAGACAAGGATGGCGATCCGTTCATTGCTCCAGCGCATACGAGTACTATGCAAAACCGCACTCTTGTAAAATACCGCGATAATCTCGCAAATGGTGGGGCAATTGCCGCAATCGTACCGGACCGCGTATTCCGTAACGAAGACCTCGATGCTCGCCATGAGCACACTTTCTACCAAGTGGAAGGTATCTATGTCGCGAAGAGTGTGAATGTCGGCAATTTAGTCGCGACATTGCAAGCGTTTCTTGAAGAATATTATGGTCGCACGCTAAAGACTCGTATTAATCCATTTTACTTTCCGTTTACTGAGCCTTCGTTTGAATTTTCGCTTGAATGTCCGTTCTGTGAAGTTGGTTGTAGTATTTGTTCTCAGAGCAAATGGATCGAATTGCTTGGCTGCGGCATGATCCACCCGAACGTTCTGAAGGCTGCCGACATCGACTCAAATGAATACACAGGCTTCGCCTTTGGGTGCGGCATCGACCGTCTCGTCATGATGAAATATGGTATCGAAGACATCCGTCATCTTGAATCTGGTAAACTTAATTTCTTGAGGCAGTTCTAATGAAAGTTAGTCTAAACGCAGTAAAACAATACATCGATTTCGAACTTCCTCCCGTTGATGAACTTGTAAAGCGTATCAACGAGCAGCTCGGCGGCATTGAAGAAATCACCGATTTGGGCGCACGCTACAAAGGTGTGGTTATCGTACGTGTTACTGAATGTGATAAGCACGAAAACTCCGATCACTTACACAAATGTTTGGTAGACGATGGCGGCGTAACGCCCAATGTTGAGCGCAATGAACGAGGGCTGGTGCAGGTCCTCACAGGCGCCCCTAACGTACATAAAGATATGCTTGCCGTATGGCTTCCGCCAAAAACAATCGTACCTGAAACTTTTGATACTACCGAGCCATTTATGCTCGAAAGTCGTAATATGCGCGGTGCGATGAGTCACGGTATGCTTGCAAGCGCGCGTGAACTAGCGATTGGTGATGCACACGAAGGCATCATTGATATTACCAATGAGCGACCTGCAGAAGGCGGTAAGCCTGTCCAGCCTGGCTCGCCGTTCGCTGATGCATTTGGTCTAAACGACACAATTATCGATATCGAAAACAAAATGTTCACGCATCGCCCTGATGGATTTGGCCAGCTTGGCGTAGCGCGTGAAATCGCCGGTATTTTGGGGTACAAATTCACGAGCCCTGAGTGGTATATAAACCAGCCAAGTTTTGCTAGCGCAAATGGACTTGATCTTGAAGTGTTCAATGATGCGCCAGAACTTGTTCCGCGCTTCATGACAATGGCCATTGACGGTGTTGAAGTGAAGGAAAGTCCACTCTGGTTACAGTGTGCGCTTACTACGATGGGGTCTCGTCCTATCAACAACATCGTTGACGCGACAAACTACATAATGCTCACGACCGCACAGCCAACGCATGCATATGATTACGATAAACTTCGCGGCCATAGACTGGGTGCACGTATGGCCTATAGTGGCGAATCAATTACACTACTCAATGATAAGACCTACCAGCTGCATGATACCGATATTGTGATCGCCGACGGCGAAGGCCCAGTCGGGCTTGCTGGCATTATGGGTGGCGGCGAGAGTGAAGTCGATAAATCAACGACGCGCATTGTGCTCGAAGTTGCAACCTTTGATATGTATGCAGTCCGCAAAAGTAGTATGCGCCACGGCGTATTTACAGATGCTCTTGCCCGATTTAACAAAGGCCAGTCTCCACGCCAAAATGCACGCGTACTGCAGTATCTTGCTGAGCTCATCGGGCAGGTTTCTGAGGCGAGCAAACAGGCGAGTGATGTCGCAGATATGCCCCGTGCTGAATGGGCAGATCAACCAACAGTACGAGTAACAAGCGAATTTGTAAATGAGCGTCTCGGAAGTGATGTAACGACTGATCAAATAAAGATATTGCTTGAAAATGTCGAAATCTCAGTAGATGATAGTATGAGCGTAACGCCCCCGTTCTGGCGTACCGACATTGAACTTCCTGAGGATGTTGTTGAAGAGGTTGGGCGCTTACATGGGTTTGATTCATTACCGCGTGAACTGCCTATGCGCTCAAGCGCTGCGGCCACCTACAACATTGCGCGCGTTGCAAAACAGCGTGTTCGCGAGAGTCTTTCTCGAGCCGGTGCGAACGAGATTCTCACCTACAGCTTTGTACACGGACAAGTGCTTGCGCGCGCAGAGCAAGACATCACAAAAGCGTTCCGTTTGGGTAACGCACTCAGCCCTGATTTGCAGTACTACCGCCTTAGCCTCACGCCAAGCCTACTTGATAAAATCCATGCCAATGTGAAGGCTGGTTTTGATGAATTTATGGTCTTCGAAATCGGCAAAGCGCATCATAAAGACGAACGAAACGACGAGGGTTTACCACAGGAGTTTGGCCGTATTGCCGCTGTTTACACAAGCAAAAAATCAAGCGATGGTGCTGCATATTACAAGGCAAAACGCACGCTAGAGCAGATGTTTGAAGATGCTACGTACACAACAAGTGTGAGCTATAAAAAACTAAGTGATTTTGACTTTAGCTCGCATGATGCATTCCGTCAGCTCGCTGCACCATTTGATGCGGCGCGCTCAGCAACCATTTGGGTTGGCGATAGGCTCGTTGGTGTTGTAGGCGAATATAAGCGCACAGTACAGCGCGCATTCAAACTGAGTGAATACACTGCCGGATTCGAAGTATTCGTTTCAACGTTTAAAAAGTTGGCAGCGAATGACAGGGGGTACACACCATTGAGCCGTTTTCCGTCAACAAGTCAGGATATCTCTCTCAAATCAAGTGTCGATGTAAGCTATGGTAACTTACTCACAAACGTACGCGCTTCACTTGATGAGCAAGCGAACGGCATCGCAACTGACGTAACTCCAGTGAGTATATATCAGGCAGTTGGTGGTGCATTAAGCAAGACTACGACATTCCACATCGTATTTACAGGCTATGATCGTACGCTGACGGATGAAGAGGTGAAGCCACATATGGATTATGTAGCGTCGCGCGCTCTATCACTGTTGAATGCAGAGCGTGTTTAGTAAATTTGCGGTACACTATCACTATGGGGATCGTCCAGACGCTTTACTATCAATTCAGCCAGTATGTAGATATGCCAGAGCGCAAGGTAGGACTATTCTTTAAAGGACTTTCAGAAAAAAAGTCTGTCGTTGCAGCTCGCTCGCAGCTCCTTGATTTGATGCAACGGGATCTGGCGGCAGTCAACTTATGGACTGAGTACAAATACAAAGGGTACAACTACCTACGGAAATCAACGCGTAAGAAACTCTATCTAAACCTCAAGCTGATTGCCACGGATTTCGACGTCTTCTATAAAGCTAACCGAACAGATGGGGCGGAGGTTGCACAGCACATCCACACTATCGCGCCGCACGCACATGTTGAGTTTGAACGCGCACAGCTTTTACGCGCACTAACTGACTATTTTTCATTGACTCGTAATCTCTATGAGTATCGTGAATCGAGCTCATTTAGTAGGTTGCTCCGCAACCCGAATAAAGAAAAACTCATCGGCGACTGTAATCAGATTGTTACGTTGTATGCGCACTTGTACACAAAGTATTTTGACATTCACGACCTAAAAATACGACTCCTACCGAATCACGTAGCACTGCACTATGGCGGGGTTGATATCGAAGCGACAACTGGCACGTTTGCAAACTACGATGATGCAAAAGGCGCCGAACTCATGCCGATTGAAGAACTTGTTACTGTAAACTTACTCGACACCACCGACTCATACTTAGAAACCCATGAGGTCGCGCCGGAAGATTTTTTGCAAAGCTCACGACTCGCATACATGCTAAGTCATTCGCGCGAGATTGTATCGCGCAATCTTGAGGCGGCCTATGGCTCAATTATTAATGGCCTAATGAGTCGTAATAATTTTTCGCAGGCACTAAAATTTGCAAAACAGAGTGGCGACATTGAACTGCTCAGTATAGTCGGCAATAATGGTGCGCTGTATCATATGGATAAACATGAATTTGTAGCGGCGCGAAAGTTTGCGCAGCATGCACTGCGCCGTAGTGAACTTATTAAAGATAGCTATCGTGCTGAAGGGGTGTATCAATACAATGAACACCATTTTCATGAGGCGATCAAGGCGTTCAAAGAGTGTAACGACCAAGATTCTGTTCGTAAATGCTATACTGCGCTATTTTTTGATGAGCAATCTACACTTCCAAAGCAGCTCACGAGCGAAAATGTTAAGCAATATAGTAAAGTAATTCACCGTATGCAGGGCTTTGCAAAGAAATCCGAAAACGCAGGGCTCATTCAACACGTCAATAATCTACGCAAATACTTATAGAGATGACGTCTAAAGAGACGCACTTTTTGATGCTATATATTGAAAGATTTAAATATATTGATATAATGAAGCTATGGAGCAATCCCAAACCGTCGAAATGCTAAAAGCTTTAGCTGATGAAACACGCCTTTCAATTGTGCGTCGTGTCGCGCAAGGTACCTGCGCAGTACCGAGCTCCGACATCGTCGAATCGTGTCAGGATGTGTGTTTGTCGCAACCTGCGATGAGCCATCACTTTAGTAAGCTTGTGAATGCTGGTGTTCTACGCGTAGAAAAGCAGGGCACAAGCAAAGTATATCGGCTCAACGCAGAAGTACTCGAGCGCGCAGGGATTGATGCAACAAAGTTTTAATCTATAAGGAGGGTTTATGACCAGCGTATTAGTGGTGACCGGAAGCGTCCGCCCAAACAGCATTAACCAGAAGATGGTACCGGTCGTAGTAGAAGTAGCTAAGGCGAAAGGCCTTGAGGTAATAATTGCAGATTTAGGCGAACTTAACTTGCCGTTCTATGACAACCCGTTACCGCCAACATCGCCAGACTTCGTTACAGATAATGCCAATGTTCTTAGGTGGACCGACATGGTTTGCAAAGCAGACGGAGTAATTCTTGTAACGCCAGAGTACAATCACACCATGAGTCCTATTCAACTGAATGCAGTCGACTGGATTGGCAAAGAATGGAGCGACAAGCCAATCGCACTTGTTGGCTATGGGTGGCGCAGTGGCGCCCAGCAGGCTCACGCGGCAGCTCGTGAGGCACTTGCCGTTAACCTTAAAGCACGTGTTGGTGACGAGCAGACAAACTTGCTTGTTACACGCGAGCTCAATCCTGATGGCACTGTCGCTGATAAAGAGGCAACCTATAAGAAGATCGGTGCAACGATTGATGAGCTCATAGAAATCATTGAGGAGACACACGGCGAATAGTATCGTCTAATTCCTCCCATGAAAAGGCAGCAGCAGTGTTGCCTTTTTTCGTAGCACAAAAGGTAAAGCGGAATATGCAAGACTTGTCGAAGCAAATCGTAAGCGCTATGATGTGAGTAATGAAGAAATATCGCGCGGTGGTGCTGGTGGCGTGTACGGTAATCGCCTTGGTAACCTTAGGTTACCTTCTTGTTCATAGTGCGCATTTCGATGTCTTGCAGCCAGCTGGTGCGGTTGCAAAGAGTGAAAAATCGTTACTTATTTTCGCATTTAGCATCATGATGCTTGTAGTAATTCCAGTGTTTATTATGCTTGCAGTATTCGGCTGGAAGTACCGCGCGGGCAACAATAAAAAGGTTGATTACCGTCCTGAATGGCATGAGCACAAACTACTTGAAGCAATTTGGTGGGGCATTCCGATTATTATTATTTTAATCCTTGCAACGACAACCTGGATTACAGCGCATACGCTTGACCCATATCGTAGGCTTGATTCAAAGGCGGCGCCAGTGAATGTGCAGGTTATAGCGCTCCAGTGGAAGTGGCTGTTCATCTATCCAGACCTCGGTGTTGCTTCGGTGAATGAATTGCCAGTTCCAGTCAACACGCCAATACACTTTACAATTAGTGCAGACGCGCCAATGAGTGCGTTCTGGATTCCAGCACTTGGCACTCAGATTTACGCTATGAATGGTATGTCGAGTCAGTTGAATCTGATAGCGGATCACGTCGGCGCATTCCCTGGCTATAACACCAATATTAATGGTGAAGGCTACGCAAAAATGAAGTTTAATGTATATTCCAAAATAGACAAGGACTTTTCGTCCTGGGTGGAATCAGCACGAAAATCACCAAATATGATGGACGAGCAGATGCTGCAAAAAATTAGTCAGCCAAGCACAATGGACGGGACTTCATATATGTTAATGGACAATAACTTGTACAATAAAGTGATTATGAAGTATATGAAAGGTACGGCATCCGATAAAGATAACAGTACTACTTCAATGCAGCATGATATGTTAAATATGGAGGGTATGTAATGGACTGGCAGTGGCTGATTGGACGAATGAATTTGAGTTACCTACCACACGAGCCAATCACGATGGGAGCAGCAATTGGTATGCCGCTTACACTTGTTGCAATTGCAGCAGCACTCACATATTTCAAGAAATGGGGCTACCTCTGGCGTGAGTGGATTACAACAGTAGATGCAAAGCGCATCGGCATTATGTATGGCTCGGTGGCGCTTATTATGCTTGCCCGCGGCGTATTTGATGCACTAATGATTCGCTCACAAACAGCAGTTGGTGGACCGGGCGGAAGCCAGCTCTTTAATACGGACACCTATCAACAGGTGTTTACGTCACATGGGGTAATCATGATTTTCTTTGTGGCGATGGGGTTAATGTTTGCGCTCTTTAACATCGCCGTGCCATTGATGATTGGCACGCGCGACGTAGCATTCCCATTCTTGAACGCTGTGAGCTTCTGGCTATTTTTCGCTGGTATGATTCTAGTGAACGGTTCGTTGATTTTTGGTGGCTTTAGCATAGGTGGTTGGCTTGGATATCCGCCTCTTACAGAATTACAGTATAGCCCCGGCCCAGGAGTTGATTATTGGATATGGTCTCTGCAGGTTGCCGGTATTGGAAGTTTACTGAGTGGCATTAATTTCTTTGTAACAATCTTGAAGAATCGCGCGCCAGGCATGACATTCATGCGTATGCCTATCTTTGTATGGAGCGTCTTAGTGACTACGGTTCTGATGATGATAGCATTCCCAATACTTACAGGAAGCCTTGCATTACTATCGCTTGATCGCCTTATGGGCATGCATTTCTTTACAAGCATGGGCGGCGGCAACCCGATGATGTATGTCAACTTGATTTGGGCATGGGGGCATCCAGAGGTGTATATTCTCGTAATGCCAGCATTTGGGATTTATAGTGAAATTGTTGCGACCTTTAGTCGTAAAAAACTCTTTGGCTACAAGACTATGGTAATAGCATTGATAGCGATTATGTTCTTTAGCTTCATAGTCTGGCAGCACCACTTCTTTACGATGGGCTCGGGCGCAGACGTTAATGCCTTCTTCGGTATTATGACAATGATTATTGCAATTCCAACAGGCGTAAAGGTGTTTAACTGGCTGTTTACGATGTATCGTGGGCGCATTACCTTCGCATCTCCAATGATCTGGTTCATGTGCTTTGCGGTTACCTTTACGATTGGTGGGGTGACTGGTGTCTTGCTCGCGGTGCCAGCAATTGACTTCCAAGTCCATAACACACTATTTCTCGTTGCGCACTTCCACAATGTAATCATTGGCGGTGTCGTGTTTGGCTATATCGCCGCGATTACATATTGGTTCCCAAAGATGTTTGGATTCCATCTACATGAGGGGCTTGGTAAGGCCGCAGCCTACTTCTGGCAGGTTGGATTCTTACTTTCATTCATGCCGCTGTATGCGCTTGGGCTTATGGGTGCAGTGCGCCGTCTTGACAATTATAGCGACCCAAGTTGGATACCATTCTTTATTGTGAGCGCAGTTGGGGTAGTGGTTGTTGGTATCGGTATTGCATGCCAATTGTTACAAATCGCCTATAGTATCTGGAAACGTAAAGAACTTCACGCAACCAGTGACCCATGGGACGGACGTACGCTTGAGTGGTCTGTGCCAAGCCCGGCGCCATTTTACAACTACGCGATCATTCCAGAAGTAAGCCGTGTGGATGAGTGGTGGTACCAAAAGCAAGAGGGTGTGAAGGCCCCCAAAGATAGTGACTACAAAGATATCGTATTGCCAAAAAACACATCATTTGGATTTGTAATCGGTATGACGGCATTTGTAGGTAGCGGCGCACTGATCTGGCATATCTGGTGGCTCGTAGTTGTATCATTCATCGCGATCGTCGTTATGATCATCATGCGCACAATGGACGATTTCACAGAGTACACAATTCCTGCAGCTGAAGTGATGAGGATGGATAAGGAGGCCCGGGCATGAGCGAATCAGCAGAGATGATTGCCAAGCGCGATAAAGTCCAACTCGGTTTCTGGCTATATCTTATGACAGACTGCATGCTCTTTACGAGCCTGTTCGCGACCTATATGATTTTGCGTAACTCAACAAATGGTGGCCCGGGCGGATCAGAGCTATTCTCCATGGGATTTGTGCTCGTCGAGACGTTAATCTTGCTTACAAGCAGTTACGTATGTGGCCTTGCGAATCTTGCCATACATAACGGACGTAAAAAAGAGTTTGTTGTATATCTTGGCGCAACAATCGCACTAGGTATCGCATTCTTAACAATGGAACTTACCGAATTCGGTAAACTCATCGGCGAAGGCCACACCCCTCAGACGAGTGCTTTTTTGTCGGCTTTCTTTACATTAGTCGGCACGCACGGACTGCACATTGCGATCGGATTGATCTGGGCGTCAGTGCTTATCTGGGCGCTCTATCGACAGGGTCGCCAAGAAGATATCTTGCGCAAATTCAGTCTGTTCGCAGTATTCTGGCACTTCCTTGATGTTGTCTGGATTTTCATCTTTACAATCGTTTACGCAATGGGGGTAAAGTAATGCAAAAAGCACGAGAATATCGCCGCCAACAATTGCGCTACGCATATGCCTATCTCCTGGCGGGGGCACTTAGCATAGCGGCGTATGCATTAGCGGTTAGCGCTTCTACATTCACCGATACTTCATTCGCGGTAATTGTGCTATGCGCAGCAGCCCTGCAGCTCTATATCCAGTCGCGCTATTTCTTGCATCTTGATGATAAAGAAGCTCCTCGCTGGCGACTACTGAGCTATGCATTTACATGGTTCACACTGCTCATTATTGCAGTGGGCTCTATCTGGATTATGAATCATCTAAACTATAACATGGGGATGTCGCCAGATCAGATGGATCAGTATATGAACAGTCAGAGTCTGAAAGGGTTTTAAATGGACACAATCCGCAACTATTATTGGCTCGCGAAGCCTGGTATTGTTTATGGTAATATAACGCATGCGTTTGCCTGTGCGCTGTTTGCCTGGGCGATTACACCTGGATCGGCGCTTACGGTGATATGGATGATGGTCGGATTAGGGCTAATTGTTGGCTCTGCCTGTGTAGTGAACTGTATGATGGACCGAGATCTTGACGCCAAGATGGAGCGCACAAAGAAGCGGCCGCTACCAATGAAAAAGATATCTATGCAAAGTGCCGCAATCTATGCCGCGATTCTTTTTGTAGTGGGTAGTGTCGTATTGCTCGCACTCACTAATGTCGTTGTTTGGATCTGCGCAGCACTCGGCCATATCACCTATACCATATTATATGGCTATGTAAAGCGCCATTCGTGGACGGGTACAATGGTCGGTACGATTCCAGGCGCTCTGCCACTACTTGTTGGCTATGCATCTGTTAATCCAGCTTTGCCACAATCCGCATGGCTATTGTTCGTGGCGGTACTATGTTGGCAGTTGCCACACTTTTACGCACTCTCGCTTTATCGCAAAGACGATTATGCAAAGAGTGGACTGCCGATGATGACAGTGGTTAAGCCGCGTGAGTTTGTCATGAAACATATTATCGTGACGGCAACGTTATATGCGCTCGTAACGATCGCTTTGGTAGTATTTTCTCCACTACCGAAAGTTGCCACTGGAATGTTTGCAGCCGCAGCGGTCACATGGGTATGTATAATACTTCTCGCAAAGCAACGTGGTACCGACGCATGGGCACGAAGGACGTTCGGTACGTCACTCTATATGCCAATGGTAATGCTTGCCTCCAGCGTAGTGGCTGTTGCAGTAGCATAAGCGCTATACTACAATAAAACGTATAACTACTCAAAAAAGGAACAGTAAACATGCAGATTACGATTGTCGGTGGCGGGTTTGGCGGTATTCGAGCAGCGCTTAAATTAGCACGTGAGAAATCCAACGAGATTACACTTATTTCTGATCGTCCAGAATTTCAGTATTACCCTACACTTTACAGTAGCGCAACCGGTCATAGCCATTTAGAATCATGGGTTCCGCTCGGTGAAATTTTCGCAGAGCATGAAAATGTAAAAGTTCATATTGATACTATCGAAACACTTCAGGTTTCAGACAAAACATTGCGCGGTAAGTCGGGCGCCACATATAAATACGATACGCTTATTTTAGCAATGGGGGTGGTAACGACGTACTTCGGCATCCCTGGTCTGGAAACATACGCATACGGTATTAAAAGTGAAGCCGAGATCAAACACTTAAAGCAGCGCCTATATACAGACATTGCTGAAAATCACGAGCTCGATCGTAACTATGTAGTGATCGGTGCTGGGCCGACTGGCGTCGAACTCTCTGCAGCGTTAGGTACCTATATCCAACGTCTTAGCAAAAAATATAGAGTAAAAGGTCGCGGGCCAAGAGTGCGACTTATTGAGGCCTCACCACGAGTGTTGCCTCGAATGAGTGAGTTGTCGAGTCGAGTTGTCGAGCATCGCTTGCGTAGCCTTGGCGTTGATGTAGAAACGGGCAAGAAGGTTGAAGGCGAGAACGCAACAGAGCTTGTTGTGAGCGGCAAGCCGATAGCTAGTCACACAGTGATCTGGACCTCGGGCGTGACAAATAATCCATTCTTTGCAGCGCATCCCAATGTCTTCAAACTCGCCAAAAACGGACGCGTTGAAGTTGACGCCTACTTGAAGGCCTACAATAGTATCTACGTCATTGGGGATAACGCAGCGACGCCGTACACTGGGCTAGCACAAACGGCAATTCACGACGGTGATTTTGTGGCAAAGAACCTTATTCGCAAAAGCCACGGCAAGAAGGTGAAGAAATATCATACATCTAAACCAATCCCGGTTGTTCCGGTAGGGGCAAACTGGGCGGCTGTAGAATGGCGAGGTATCAAGGTTTATGGATTTATCGGCGGTTTAATCCGTCGTGCGGCTGATGCGATTGGGTATAATGATCTCCTACCACTTGGCAGGACTATCGGTGCGTGGACCGCAAGTATGGTGTATGAAGAAGATTACTTTACGCCAACTGTCAAGGACAAGAAACTACGCTAGTAGTGGTGTAAATTTTACAAAAACCGCTATATATAGTGTGACTCATGGTATACTGTAGAGACGAGACTAGAACAAAACGAGGGAGTTTATGGCAACAACAAAAGCGCAGCGCTATGGTATTTTGACGATTTTAATCGTGACTGTTGTGGGCACTGTTGGTTCGTTTGCTGTAATGATTTTGACAAGCAAAAGTAGCGCTGAGAATCAGGCGAAGTACCAAACAGCTCTAAATAAATACACCGAGGTTCAAAAAGGATATCAGGCCAAAGTCCAAGCGCAAGCTGACGAACTGTCCGGCAAGTATTATGATACCGTTAACGCCTACGAATCGCGTCCTGCTAAGTTTGATATAAACAGCGTGAAGGATGTCGACACCGAAGATCTCGTGGCTGGAGACGGTGAAGAGATTACTGGCGCTACAGCGTTCGCTGCATACTATATTGGCTGGGATGCGAACGGTCGCATTTTTGACCAGAGTGTCGATACGTCTGCGAAGAAGTTGAAATCGCCGCTACCTATTGACGGTGGCCTCGACAAAGCGAGTTTAATTGAGGGTTGGAAAACGGGTATGAAAGGTATGCGTATCGGTGGTATTCGTTTGGTTACGATTCCATCAGATAAAGCCTACGGTGCAAGCGGTCAGACTGACTCAAATGGTCAACAGACAATTGCACCAAACATGCCACTAAAGTTTATCGTTATGGCAATCCCGCAGCCTGCGGCGATCTCACAGCCAGACACAACTAAGCTTTTACAAGAAATGCAAGAAGCACGACAGTAATAAGGAGTACGGGTAATGAGTGATGTACGAGAAGTGGTAATGATTGGTGCTGGGCCAAGCGCATTAAGCGCGGCAATCTATACAACGCGTGAGGATATCGATACGGTGCTCTATGAAAAGGGCGTCGTTGGTGGCCTTGCGGCTATTACCGATAAAGTCGACAATTACCCTGGATTCCCGGATGGTATTGAGGGCATGACACTTGCTGAGCAGCTGCAAAAACAAGCCGAGCGCTTCGGTGCGAACATCGAGCTCGGTGATGTAAGTGCACTGCGCCGTGATGGCGATGAAATTATTGTAACTGTTGATGGTAATGAAGTTCGCGCTAAAACCGTACTTATCGCGACTGGTAGCGACTACAGCAAGCTTGGTATTCCTGGCGAAGCCGAATACTACGGCCGCGGCGTCCATTACTGTGCAACTTGTGATGGTGCGTTTTACCGTGATAAGCGATTGGTTGTTGTCGGTGGTGGTAATTCCGGAGTACAGGAAACGATTTTCTTGACGCGCTTCGCGAGCCACATCGATCTGCTAGTGCGTAGCACAATCAAAGCCAGCCAGGTGTTACAAGATGATTTACAGCAGTATATCGAGAGTGGTAAGGTAACGGTTCATCTAGGTACAACTCCGGATGAAATCGTGACGCAAGACGGTAAAGTTACAGCAGTGCGCGTCACAAAAGACGGGGAGCAGTCCAATGTCGACACAGACGGTGTGTTTGTATTTATCGGGCTCAAACCGAATACGCAGTTCCTTAAAGGCAGCGATGTTGAGCTTGATGAGCTTGGACTTGTTAAAACGAATGAGAAGCTCGAGACGAATGTTCAGGGTGTGTATGCTAGTGGTGACGTACGTAGTGGCGCAACAATGCAGGTTGCGAGTGCTGTAGGCGAGGGCGCCACGGCCGCACTTGAGATTCGTGAATACCTTGATAGCTTAAAGCGTAAGTAGACGTGAAAGTAACTAAATACACCCTCACTGGAGTGTATTTAGTTCACTGAATTCTCGTGTTGCAAAGCCTCATTAAATTTATCAGGATAATTCGTGACAATTCCATCAATCCCTTGGTCGGCAAGATGTTGGAGTGAGCCTATACGATTGACAGTATAGACATAAGTAAACAGATGTAATTGATGAGCAATCTCAAGCGCAAACTTATTAAGATATAGTCGATGAAACCCGACTGCTGTAAGCTTTATGAAGCGATGATAAGCGACAAAGATAAACGGATTACGATCATGTAGTAACGCAAGGTTAGCTTTTTTAGCAAGTCGGCGAATACGCACAAGCTCGTATCCCATAAATGATGAAATAATGAGATTGTCCCACTCGCTACTTTTTTTAATGTACTTCTTTTTAAGGAGACGAATGAGCGCAGGGCCAGAACCTCGACTTTTTATCTCAATGTTAAGTAGCACGACGCCAAGGTAGCGGTCAAGCACTTCCTCGATACGGGTTACCTTCGGATATTCATCAGAAAATCTCATTAAATCATCGTAGTCAGTTCGACTAATAATCGAGGGTTTATGATGAGTTCGCATTGTATGGAAATCATGCACAAGCACAAGCACACCATCTTTAGTCAGCCGTACGTCAAACTCAAGAATATCCGCCCCCGCCTCGACGCCAGCCTCCATAGCGTCGAGTGTATTCTCTGGTGCCAGCCCCGCGGCGCCTCTGTGTCCAATGATCAGCATAGTATTAGTAGTATACCATTCTCTACGCAACGTATCGTTCGAAGAATTTCTCCAATTGGCGGATGATACGATGGTCTGTAGTTTCAAGCGCGACCTCACGGGTGCCAACAACTCCCGATCCAAACATAAAATTATGCGATCCAGATATTGCTACCTTGTCCCCGTTAGGCATTGTAAAAATAGCGAATTTGGCGTGTAGATAGGCATCGTGTTTATACGCAGTTGTAGATTTTGCGCTCAGCATTCCCAGACCAATGAGCGCTCTATTAACCGACGAGGCATTACGCCAGTGATTATAGTACACAGTCGCGTGCTTCGCTTTTAAGATGCGCGTAAGGGGGCCAGTAGGACAGTACTGCGATACAAGGGTAACGTGCTCGGCTTGTCTAGCAAGTGTAACAGTGCGACGATAGATAAGTGACGAGCCAATGAGCCCGCCATCAAACAAGACATCGGTTAACTCATCAAGTTTATAGGTGTGATTACGAATCCCTGCTCCACCTCGATCAGCCCGACGAATGCGTACATGCTCGGCAAGAATTGTTTCAGCGAGTTTACTATCACGCACCCTGAACATGTAATCGATATTAGTGAGACTCTCGTTATCAAGGTTGAGGCCGCCAAAAGAGTAGACGATATCGTCGACAACAATCCATTTTGTATGTGTGCGACCAGTAAGGATGATATTTGCCTTGCGTCCAAGCCAATAGAACTGAATGCCATGCCTTTTCAGTCGGCGTTCGAGCCGCATAGCTTGAACAGCGCGCGAAGGCTGGCGTTTTGGTGAGAAAAGTATAAATTCTTTGGGCTCAAGGTAGGTAAACGTATCGGCGTAAATAGAAATGGCAACGCCGCGGTCGGCTGCGTTGCAAAGCGCCTCGATGATTGCTTCACTTCGCTCATCATCAGAGCGGAATGTCGTAGCAATAATTGCAATTTCATGCCGGGCACTGCGGATGGATTTAACAACTTCTGGGGTGTAATCGTCTGAGGTGAACAGTTTCATGGGATGCAGCAATGACATATTTGTAAGTATACGCGGTATTGCTAGTACCGTATAGTCAAAAAAACTGCTACACTAGAGGCAACTAGCAAATAAGGAGGATTCTATGCCTGATTTTAATATTGTACTGACACCTGGCGATGTTGATGCTGGGTCGGTAAATACTGTTGTTGAGATTCCAGAAGGTTCACGCCTTAAGGTTGAATGGGATCGTAAGCGTGCCGCATTTACCCTTGACCGTGTAGAGCCAGCGATTTTCGCTAAGCCATGCAACTACGGTTTCATCCCACAAACACTTGATGAAGACGGCGATGAGCTCGACACGCTTATTATCTGTCCAGAGCCACTTGCAACCGGTGTTTGGCTCGAAGCCAAAATAATTGGTGTGATGAAGTTCGAGGATGACGGTGAGGTAGACGACAAAATTGTTGTAGTGCCTGTAGATAACCGCGACGACGATCGCATCAAGAGTCTCGAGGATATTCCACAGTGGGTAGCAAAGGTCGAGCATCACTTTACGCACTACAAAGATCTCAAAAAGCCCGGGAGTACAAAAGTTCTTGGGTGGGGTAGCGTTGAAGAAGCAAAGACGATTGTCAACGAGTGCATTGCGCGCTACAATGCAAACAAGTAGAAAAGCTTAAGGTTTAACTAAAGGAGGCATAGTGGACGCAAACAACTCATCGCTTTATAGCACGGGATCAACGATGGATTCGAATGATACTGCTGGAATCGTGGTGTTAATCGTGGGCATGCTAGTATATTTTGTTATATTTGCTCTTATTATTGTTACAACATGGAAGTTGTATCGTAAGGCAAATAAACCAGGCTGGGCATCTATTATCCCTGTGTATAACTATGTAGTATTACTCGAAATTGTTGGGCGGCCAATCTGGTGGATTATTCTAAGTTTCATCCCGCTAGTGAACATCTACATTGCATTTGTCATTGCACTTGATCTTGCGAAGTCATTTGGCAAGTCGACGGGCTTTGGTGTTGCAACTTTCTTCTTGCCGTTCGTGACATATCCTATTCTCGCATTCAGCAAGAATGCACGCTACGTAGGACCGGTTGCGGAGGGGCTTGATAGCTTTGGGCCTGCATCGGGTCATACGGTAGCTCCAACGCAGATGACTGCGACAGGCCAGCCAATTGCCCCAACAATGAACGAGGCCCTGCAGCAGCCAGCACCACCAACTCCTACGGGCCAGCCGGTTCCTCCAATCACACCGCCCGCACCACAGCCACCTGAAACAGCGGGTGAACCAAACCAACCTCGACCACCGCAGTTCTAAAGTGAAGTAACACACTAAATAGAGTCAGAATTATATCTGGCTCTATTTATCTTTAGCACGTTTGTTGCGCCGCTCTCGAGCTTTGCGGTGAATGATTGCTGCCGCTTCACTAAGCTGGCCAAGTAGACCGCCCTTGCGCAACTGCGCGCGAAGTTTCATACGTGCATGTGCGGTAATCATATATTGCTGCCATGCGACTTTAGGCCGGGCGCTTTTCTTAGTAAGAATCTCAATGACATCGCCGTGCTTGAGGCGATAGCTGAACGGCTCCATTTTTCCATTAACAATAAACCCACTGGCCTTAGATGCCAAGTCTGAGTGCACCCGATACGCATAGTCGAGCGGATAGGCACCCGCCGGCAGGTCATAAATGTCGCCTTTTGGTGAATGTACAAAGATACGATCCCCAAAGAGATCAATGGTAAGATCGGCTTGATCAAAATCCTTACCTTCTTTTATGCGGGCCGCTGCACTTTGCAAGTGGCGAATCCAGTGAAGATCAGTAGGGAGTGCTGCAATAGTGCCCTTGGTGTATGCATCTGTTAGCTTTTGCTCATTGTAGTGGAAGCTCGCGGCAAGTCCGCGCTCGGCATAATCATGCATTTCGTGGGTACGAATCTGAAACTCCACCGCCTGACCGGTTTTTGTAGCAACTGTCGTATGCAGTGATTGGTAGCCGTTTGGCTTTGGTTTAGCGATGTAATCTTTAATGCGATCAACCATCGGCTCATACATACTATGAAGTTCACCGAGCACAAGATAACAGGTTGCCACATCATCAACAATAATGCGTAGAGCCATGAGGTCGTAAATATCATCAATATTGGGAACGCGCGCAAGCTTTTTGTAGAGACTGTAGATACTCTTTACACGCCCATCAATTTGATGCGGAATACCTTCGGCGGCGAGATGTGCATCAACTTCATTACTGACGCTGCGCAGCTTGCGCTCACTCTTTTTTAGGTGGCTGTCCATGAGTGATTTTGTCTTCTCAAATTCCCCGGGGGAAAGATAGCGAAAACTCAGCTCTTCAAGCTGAACACGGACACGGCCCATATTGAGGCGGTCCGCAAGCGGAGCGAATACCTCGATTGTCTCGCGAGCTATCTTTTTCTGCTTTTCGACACTCTTAAACTGGAGCGTCTGCATATTATGAAGACGATCAGCAAGCTTAATAATGATCACCCGCACATCCTGTCCCACGGCAATCAGAAGCTTGGTGAGGTTATCTTTAGTTGATGGCAAGTAACTTTCAAGGTTGCGCATACCACTACGTGCCTGGCCTACCTTGGTAACGCCATCAACGAGAAACGCAACATCACGTCCGAATAACCTCTCAATTTCCTCGAGTGAGGCATCGGTGTCCTCGACGGTATCATGTAACACGCCCGCAATCACAGAATCGATATCCATGCCCCATTCAATAATGGATGAAGCTACAGAGAGAGGGTGGACAATATAGGGCTCGCCACTCTTTCTGAGCTGGCCTTCGTGCTTTACTGATGCATAGTCTACTGCGTCCGAAAGACGCCCGAGTTGAGTCTGGCTATAGTGTTGTTTAGCAACCCGGAGCAGCTCGTCTTTATCCATCTGTCCTCAGTATAGCATTCTTATATACCTTGTTTGCCTAGTGATGTATACTAGAGACAACAAGCTAATGCTAAAAGGGGAGAGACATGAGTACACGAATAGCAATTAATGGGTTCGGCCGTATTGGGCGTAACGCATTTAAGATCGCTTTCGACCGCAACGATGTAGAGGTGGTGGCCGTCAATGATCTTACAGACACAAAGACATTGGCGCACCTACTGAAGCACGACAGCAGCTACGGCACGTACGCACACGAGGTCGGACATGATGACACTGGCATTATTGTTGATGGCAAGCACATCACTGTGTTTGCAGAAAAAGATCCCGCAGCATTGCCGTGGCGTGACCATGCCATCGATGTTGTAATCGAAAGTACCGGATTCTTTGTAAAGCCTGAGCTCGCTAAAGCACATATCACCGCTGGCGCTAAGAAAGTTGTGATTTCTGCTCCTGCAAAAGGTGACGGCGCTGATACAATCGTTCTCGGCGTTAACGAAGATAAAATCGCAAACTCAACTGAGGTTATCTCAAACGCAAGTTGTACAACTAACTGCATCACTCCAGTAATGGCAGTGCTTGAAACCAACTTCGGTATCGAAAAAGCCCTAATGACGACCGTTCACAGCTACACAGCGAGCCAGCGTTTGCAGGATGCACCGGCGAAAGACCTTCGTGAAGCCCGCGCAGCAGCTGAAAACATCGTCCCAACCACAACTGGTGCGTCAATCGCAGCCGCAAAGGCACTTCCAGCACTTGAAAACAAGTTTGGCGGCCTTAGTATTCGCGTACCAACCCCCGTAGTGAGCATGAGCGACTTCTCGGTACTCCTTAAAAAAGATGTGACAGTTGAAGAACTAAACCAGGCATTTAAAGATGCTGCAGCGAAGCCATTCTACCAAGGTATCCTTGCGGTAACTGAAGAAGAGCTCGTATCAAGTGACTTTAAAGGCAACAGCCACAGTTGTATTATCGATCTTCCGCTTACAAACGTAGTAGGTGGCAACCTTGTGAAGGTAGTCGCATGGTATGACAATGAGTGGGGTTACTCAAACCGTCTTGTTGAACTTGTCGCTGATGCAGGTCGAGCAGTAAAGAACATCTAGTCTATAGGTGCAATAGCAAGAATCCGCCAGGTAACACTGGCGGATTCTTGCGGTAACTTTACAGCCTTTTGCTTACCGCTTATACTTACTAATATGAAGATTTTTCTTGGCGCCGATCATGGCGGATTTTACCTCAAAGAAAAGATAGAAGCGTATCTCTCAAAGCGCGGCTTTGATTGGGAAGATGTTGGCGACAAAGAACTCGACCCAGGGGACGATTTCCCGCAGTTTGCTCAAATGGCAGCAACAAAAGTATTAGGCGAAGAAGAAAGCACCGACCCGCGCGCGGTTCTTATCTGTACTGGTGGCCAAGGTATGGCCATGGCTGCAAATCGATTTCGCGGCATTCGTGCAGCCGTAATCTGGGATAAGTTTGAGGCGCACGAATGTCGCAATGATAACAACTCAAATGTGCTCTGCTTGCCAGCTCGTGTTGTTGATGCACCAGGTGATGATCTCGAGATTTGGAAATCAATTATTGATGAGTGGCTGGAGACACCATTTGCTGGGGCGGCGCGCTATGTTCGGCGCAACGCGGAACTGGATGCCTTTTAACGATGAGTGAAATTGCCCCAACCATCTTGGCGGAGACCCCCGACGACTATAAAGCGACAGTCGAGCAATACCATGCGTTCGCAAAACGTGTACATATCGATCTTACAGACGGCGAATTTGCCCCCACCTTTACAGTGGGCGTCAATCAACTTTGGTGGCCGCAAGAATGGCAAGTGGACATCCATGCAATGGTGTCGCACCCAAGCCAATATGTCGATGCGCTCATTCAGATGAAGCCGCATAGTATCATTTTTCATGCCGAAACGAATGAAGATTTATTGCCAACAATCCAAAAAATCAAAGCGGCAGGCATAAAGGCTGGAGTTGCCCTTTTAAAGCAGACGGTTCCTGAAATGGTGCATAACTACGTAGAAAACGCCGATCATGTACTCGTATTCTCGGGCAATCTGGGTCACTACGGCGGGAGTGCAAGTCTAATGCAGCTTGAAAAGGTACGACTTATTCGAAATATCCATCCAACAGTTGAGGTCGGCTGGGACGGCGGCGCAAATATCGAAAATGCATTTAGTCTATCGCAAGGTGGCGTTGACGTTGTGAACTGCGGGAATGTTATTCATTCCGCTCCAGACCCGGCAATCGTGTATAAACAACTTGTTGACGAGATTAACAAGCATAGTGTTATTTAATGCTTACGCTTAAAGTGGTATACTAGAGACATTATGAGTAGTGGGCAGCTGACAATTAAACAACTTGAACAAAAAGCGTACGAGGTACGCAAAGATATTATCACAATGCTAGAACATGCGGGCAGCGGGCATAGCGCTGGACCACTTGATCTTGCCGAAGTTGTGACGACACTATATTTCGATATTATGAATATCAAGCCCGAAGAGCCAGAGTGGGGCGCGCGCGATTACTTCTTTTTGAGTAACGGGCACTGTGTACCGGTGCAATACGCCGTAATGGCTGAGCGTGGGTATTTTCCTAAAGAAGAATTGATGACGCTCCGCCGTCTTGGCTCACGTTTACAGGGGCACCCTGAGCGTACAAAGCTACCCGGTCTCGAGAACACCTCAGGTCCACTCGGGAGTGGTCTTAGCCAGGCAAGTGGCGTTGCATACACACTCCAATACCTTAATCACGAAACGCACCGGTTCGTCTACGCTATTACGGGTGATGGAGAACTCGATGAGGGTAATATTTGGGAAGCAGCAATGTTTGCTGGCAAATACAAATTAAGTCAACTTATAGTTTTTGTCGATCGCAATAATATCCAAATTGACGGCCCTACTGAAGACATAATGCCACTCGAGGATCTTGTTGGCAAATGGCAAAGCTTCGGCTGGCATGTGCAAGAAATTGATGGCCACAACGTTGAGAGCATTCAGGACGCTGTGGGCATGGCCAAGGCTATCACAAACCGCCCCAGCGTGATTATTGCGCACACGATTCCCGGTAAAGGCGTTGAATTTATGGAATACAACTATCATTGGCACGGCGCCCCGCCAAACAGCGATCAAGCAAAACAGGCGCTAAATGAGCTTCGTACGCTTGGCGGTAAAATTACTCACGAAGGAGCGGGCGCATGAGCGACTTTGCATTAAATCCTCACTATGCAGCTGACGATGTAAAACGCGAACCAATCCGCGCGGGGTTTGGCCGCGGTCTTAAGAAGGCCGGCGAGCAAGATGAGCGGATTGTAGCGCTGTGCGCCGACCTTACGGATAGTACGCAGATGAGCAAGTTCGCGGCAGCATTCCCTGAGCGCTTTGTTGAAATAGGTATTGCCGAGCAAAATCTCGTAACGGTAGCGAGCGGCATGGCGCGTGCTGGTAAAATTCCATTCACCAGCAGCTATGCCGCGTTTAGCCCTGGCCGTAACTGGGAGCAAATCCGCACAACAATTGCGCTAAATGATCAGCCAGTAAAGATTGTCGGCAGCCATGCAGGTATTAGCGTCGGCCCAGACGGTGCGACGCACCAAATGCTTGAAGATATTGCATTAATGCGCGTGCTTCCAAACATGACAGTTATAGCGCCTGGTGACAGTATCGAGGCAGAGAAGGCCACTCTTGCACTTGCAGGTAATGGTAAACCAAGCTATATTCGCTTAGCCCGGGAAAAAACGCCAGTATTTAGCACTGAAGGCTCACCATTTGAAATCGGCAAAGCATATATACTACGCCACGGCGATGATGTGAGTCTACTTGGCACCGGTACGATGACCTACCAATTATTACTTCTTGCGCGTGAACTCGAAAACGAGGGCATTTCTGCCGAAGTAGTACATGTTCCGACGATTAAACCGTTGGATGAAACGACGATCTTAGAGAGTGTCCGTAAGACAGGCCGGGTAGTTACCGCTGAAGAAGCCCAGATCGCGGGTGGATTCGGTGGTGCGGTCGCAGAGCTTCTCTCCGAAAAACTACCAGTACCAGTAAAACGGCTTGGCATGCAAGATCATTTTGGGGAATCAGGTACGCCCGAAGAGTTACTTGATCACTTTAACCTTAGCTGCAAAACGATGCATCAGGGCGTTGCGACATGGATTCGTACGGTACCGCAATATCGCCAGGGCTATTAGTTAGGGCATGAAAATGGCCCACCGAAAGGGCTCAAGCCGAATCTGTTCATACTGAACCGATCCGGCGAACCATTTTCAGTGGACCTAGGAGGCCGCCATGTAGGCGTGGGTGTAGAGGATGATCAGCGCCGCGTTCAGCAGGATCATGAACCACAGGTACCAGAGGTAGGGGTTGTAGATCTTGCCGTAGTTGAGGCCGACCGTCACCAGACCGATGATGTCGAGCAACAAGGTCACCCACGCAGCGAACATCAACAGGGAGGATCCGGTAGCATTCGCCATGGTGAATGCGGCGATGACTTCGAGGGGTCCGAAGACCATTGCCCAGAAGAGTGTCCCGATGCCGACCCTCTGGGTGTCGGCTCGACCGCTGGAGGAGTACGCACACCCCCCGATGGTGAGGATGCAGGACAGCATGAGCGTGCAGAATGCGAGGGTCATAAGGGGCTCCTTATGTCGATTGTCCACACTCCCAGTGAGTTCGGACACATGCTATTTTATACATTAAAACTAATAATATGTCAATATACTCCAGCTATACTGCTAGTGGTATACTGGTAACAAACCATACTAATTTCATATCCTAGGGGGCATTATGGGGCTAACAATTACCGAAATTCGCGATAGGACATTGCGCGCGCGACATCTTATGCAGCGTTCCCGTCAGCAAGGCTTTGCAGTTGGCGCATTTAATATCGACAACCAGGAAACACTGATTGCGATAGCGCGTGCTGCACAGAAGCTAAACTCACCGGTGTTAGTGGAAGTAAGCCATGGTGAAGTTGAGGCGATTGGTCTCGAAAATATTCGCGATATGGTCGATAACTACCGCGATGAATACGGTATTGAAATTTATATCAACCTCGACCATAGTCCAACAGTCGAAGCTTGTAAGCGCGCGATCGACGCTGGCTTTGAGTTTATTCACATTGATATTAGCCAGGCTAATCATGATGCAACCACTGAAGAAATCATCGAGAAAACGAAAGAAGTCGTGGAGTATGCTAAATTTACCGGCGCCCTTGTCGAGAGCGAGCCACACTACTTTGCAGGTGGCAGCAATGTTCACCACGAAGGCATCGACTACGAAGAAATTAAAAAGACGTTCTCGACCCCAGAGAGCGCAAAATCCTTTGTCGACGCGACAGGCATCGATACATTTGCAGCCGCAATCGGCAACCTCCATGGCAAATATGATGTTCCAAAGCAGCTTGATCTAGAGCTGCTTGCAAAAATTCGCGCAAACATCGAGTGCCAAATCAGCCTTCACGGCGGATCTGGCACGCCACTTCATTACTTTGAAGATGCATCAAAGCAAGGTGTGAGCAAAATTAACATTAACACCGACATGCGAGTAGTATTCCGCGACACGCTGGTAAAAGTTTTGAATGATAACCCGGATGAGTACGCAGTCGTAAAATTAATGCCAACAGTATACGAAGCAGTGCAGGGTGTGGTTGAAGAGAAAATTAGCGCCTTTGGCAGTGCTGGAAAGGCAGTTCGCTAGTGGCGACCCCTCGTATCATTGCTATTGGCAAGGGCACGCAAGACGTGTTCTTAAAGAGTGATGAGTTCGACCCTTATAAAGAGGGGAAGCATATGTACACGCATCTTCCACTTGGGCTAAAGATGGAGGTTGAAGACGTGACATTTTCAACAGGCGGCAACGCCACGAATGTCGCCGTCACTTTTGCGCGCCAAGGTCTGGAGAGCGCCTATGTATGGGGGCTCGGAGAAGATCCTGCAAGCCAGTCCATCCTAGACAACCTTGATAAAGAGGGCGTCGACACATCACATGTCGTACAAAATCCAGAATATCAGTCCGGGTATTCAGTAATCTTGATTGCGACAAACGGTGAACGAACAATCATGAATCATCGCGGCCGTGCATTCGGTCGGACAGGTCGCCGCGCGTTTGATTTGTCTAGCATTAAGGAGTATGACTGGGTGTATCCAACCAGCCTTGGCGATGGCGGGTTGCCATTACTCCGCGAGATTGTAGAAGAAGCTGAAAAACATGGTGCAAAGGTAATGTTGAACCCAGCGGGGCCTGAACTCGCCGATAAAGACCGTTTAATCGCGCTGCTCGATTCTGTAGATGTACTTTGTGTGAATAAAGAAGAAATGCAAATGCTCGTAAGCGGTGAAACGCTTGAGGAGCTTGCTCTGCATGCCCTTCACTATGTGCCAGTTGCAATTGTGAGCGATGGCCCGAATGGTGTTGTGGCGACGGATGGAAAAACAATCGTTCGCGCTGGCATGTATGAGGATGTAAAGGTAGTTGACCGCACAGGCGCAGGCGATGCATTTGCAAGCGGCTTCTTGAGTCAATGGTCACAGGGCAAATCGCTCCGCGAATCAATTATTTTTGCAAGCGCCAACTCTACAAGTGTAGTAACGAAGATCGGCGCTAAAGACGGCATCTTACATAAAGGTGTAAAGCTTCATGATATGCCAATCCACGAAAAGTTGGTCAATATGCGGGAGTCTAAGTAGTGGCGAAGACGCTAAGCATGCTCCTAGATGCTAAAGAGCCCATGTTTAGCATCGCGCTCCGTGAGCTGGAGGTAATGACGGGTAGTAAAGGGATTGATGTCGCATATATTGCGGATATCCTTCACCGTGCACACGCGCTGATGCGCGTAATCGGCCTCGACCCATCTGATACGACCGAACAAGAGCTTTATAAGGCGCTTGAGGCACATATTAATAATGAATCATTGTTTCATAATATGGTCGACGTAGGTCTCGTATTCGAGGGGAGGCATGTCATTTCATTTAACCCCGAAGATATTCGGGCAAATGCGACGGTCCCCTATGAGCAACGTACATTCGTGAATCTGCAGCGTGCGGTAACCGGCGCTCTTCTAGAGCGGTATGAAATCGCCTCTGGCGATATCGACCGAGTAGCTGCGGCTGCAAAACAGGCTGGAATGGTAAAACAGACTGTCGAGGAGCCAACTGATAATAGGCCGAAAAAGATAGAAGTAAAAGAAGGAGAATTGATGCCGAATATACTATGCGTTGGTGATATTTTCACAGATGCGTTCATACAGCTACCCGAAGGTTCAGCGAAGGTGATTAAGGAAGAAGATGGTAAAGAATGGCTCGCATTGCCATTTGGCCAGAAGCCGCCATACGATCATGTTGATATCGTACGCTCCGTTGGCCCGTCCCCGAACTCTGCCGTGTCAATGTCGCGTCTTGGGATTAATACAAGTCTAATGGCCTGGATCGGCGGCGATGATACCGGTAAAGAGGCACTCGCCCACCTTGTTGAAGAGCATATTAACACCGACAGCATGGTAACTGAGCCTGAGAACAAGACGAGCTACTGGTATGTGCTGCGGTACGGTGCGGATCGTACAATGCTTGTACGCAGCGAGAAATACAAATACGAGTGGCGCGATCCTAGTGTAAGGCCTGATTGGGTATATCTTTCATATATAGGTGAGCTTGCGTGGGACTTACACGAAAAATTGCTCGACTACTTACAGCGCAATCCAGATGTAAAGCTTGCCTTTCAGCCTGGAACCTTCCATTTCCAATGGGGCGTCGAGAAACTTGCTGGTATCTACGGACGCAGTGAGATCGTTGTGATGAATCGTGAAGAAGCAGTTGATGTAACGGGTGCGAGTTATGACAATTTACATGAGCTTGCGAATGCATTGCATGCTATGGGTCCTAAATATGTGGTAATTACCGATGGGCCAAAAGGCTCATACGCATCACACGATGGCAAGCTTGTTACAATCCCCAACTACCCCGACCCTGCACCGCCACTTGATCGTACCGGCGCGGGCGACGCATTTGCAAGCACGATTGTAGCTGGCCTTGCGCTTGGTGAAGATTTTGAAACGGCCCTTACATGGGCGCCAATCAACAGTATGAGCGTCGTACAGCAACTGGGCGCACAGGCTGGATTATTAAAGCTCCCTAAGCTTGAGGAATTTCTCGCGAATGCCCCAGCAGATTACGAAGTGAAGGAGTTAAGCTAATGCGATATCAGATCTGTGTATCCGGAGCGGCGGCAGGCGAAACGGTAGTAGGTGCACATGACCTGGCATTTCAGTTAGGTGAAGAAATCGCGAAGGCGGGCAAGACATTACTAACCGGTGCAACCGTAGGGCTGCCACACTACGCAGCAATGGGTTTTATGAGTGTTCCAGACAGCAGAGGAAGTTCCGTCGGATTTAGTCCGGCTAGCAGTTATCGAGAACATGTGGCAACCTATCGCCTGCCAACGAAAGAGTTCGACTACATTAACTTCACTGGCATGGAGTACGTCGGTCGTGATGTACACCTTGTTCGCAGTGCTGATGCAGTGATTACTGTCGGCGGTCGTATGGGTAGTCTCCACGAGCTATCAACTGCACTCGAAAGCCGCAAAGTGTGTGGAGTCCTCCTTGGCAGTGGCGGACTCGCTGATTATGCAGCGACACTTCTGCAGCATATTGAAGCTCCAGGTGGCCGCGATGTTATTTACGACACCGATCCCGCACGCCTCGTTGCAAGAGTGATCGAATTACTCGATAAGAAATATGCTGACTTTCACGACGTCATTGACGCGCCGCTAACTGACGCTGTCCAATCTGATCTTAAAAAGCGTCGCGGGTAGTCTCGGGGGAACCGTGTATAATAAAGAGGTGAATAAATTTCACCTTACTTCTAAGTACCAACCGACAGGCGACCAGCCAACAGCAATCGCCCAGCTTATTGACGGCTTAGAAAAGGGTGAACGCGAGCAAACATTGCTTGGTGTAACTGGTTCGGGCAAGACCTTTACGATGGCAAATATTATCGCTAATCGTAATGTGCCAACACTCGTACTAGCGCATAACAAAACACTTGCCGCTCAGCTATTCAGCGAGTTTAAATCATTTTTCCCCGACAACGAAGTTCACTATTTTGTGAGCTATTTCGATTACTACCAACCAGAAGCGTATATAGCGAGCAGTGACACCTATATTGAAAAAGACTCAGCAATTAACGAAGAGATCGATCGCCTTCGTCACGCGGCTACTAGTGCACTACTAACGCGTCGCGATGTAATCATTGTTGCCAGCGTGAGCTGTATCTACGGTATTGGTTCGCCGGATGATTATGCAGAAATGGCAATCACAGTAAAGCGCAGCGAGCGGCGCCAACAGGATAAATTCATACGCTTGCTTACGGATATCCAGTACACACGCAACGATATTGATTTTAGTCGCGGTACATTTCGTGTGCGCGGTGATGTGGTTGATGTATGTCCAGCCGGCAGCGAAACGGCATACCGATTCGAATTCTTTGGGGATGACGTCGATCGTATTACGCAGATTGACCCACTGACGGGCGAAATCTTAAGCGAGCCCGATCAAATCACAATCTTCCCGTCAAGCCACTACGTCACACCAAAAGAAAAGGTGGCACGTGCTGTCGAAAAGATCAAAAAAGAATTTGATGAGCGAATGAATTATTTTGAGTCACACGATAAATTACTCGAGGCCCAACGGCTCAGCCAGCGAACCAAGTATGACATAGAAATGCTTGAAGAAACCGGCTTTGTAAAAGGTATTGAGAACTACAGCCGGTATCTAACTAATCGCGAGCCAGGTGAGCAGCCAGCAACCCTACTCGATTACTTCCCAGATGATTTTTTATTACTTGTTGATGAAAGCCATGTCAGCCTGCCTCAGGTGCGGGGTATGTACAACGGTGACCGCGCTCGTAAAGAAGTACTCGTAGAGTACGGTTTCCGCTTGCCAAGCGCACTTGATAATCGCCCATTGCGTTTTGATGAGTTTGAGCGCCATGTCAACCAAACGATCTACGTATCGGCAACGCCAAGCGAGTATGAGCTATCGCATAGCCCGGAACCTGCCCAACAAGTGATTCGCCCAACAGGACTCCTCGATCCGCCAATTGATGTTCGTCCTGTCGATACGCAGGTGGATGATTTAATTGCTGAGATACGTGATCGCATCGTAAAGCACCAGCGTGTACTCGCTACGACACTGACCAAACGTATGGCCGAAGACTTGTCTGCCCATTTAATTGAGCTCGGTATCAAAACCGCATATATTCACAGTGAAGTTGATACGCTAGAGCGTGGAGATATTCTACGCGACCTCCGTATGGGTGTATATGATGTGCTAGTGGGTATTAATTTACTGCGTGAAGGGCTTGATTTGCCAGAAGTAAGCTTGGTGGCTATTCTTGATGCAGATAAAGAAGGCTTCCTTCGTAGCGAGAGCGCGCTCATTCAGACGATTGGCCGTGCGGCACGTCACGTTGACGGTCGGGTAATTATGTATGCGGACCGAATTACTGGCAGCATGCAACGAGCAATAGATGAAACCAACCGCCGCCGCGACATCCAACATGCCTATAATGTGTCACACAATATTACGCCACGCGGTGTCGACAAGGTAATTGATGAAGGCCTCCGCGCGATCATTCCGCAAAAAGAAGACACAAAACACGAGAAGCTAAATCTGAAGAAGATTCCAAAAGACGAATACGCCGGGCTTGTACGAGATTTAAGTGCGCAAATGAAACTCGCAAGCGCCAATCTAGAATTCGAACGTGCCGCAGAGCTGCGCGATACGATTAAGGAAATCAAGGAACGGATGTGATTGAGCAGCTACGTGTGGTGACGTGGAATGCCGAAGGGATGTTTGTCGCCGGATCAAATACACGTCGCGCGACCCCGCAAATGGCTATCGCTACAATCAAACGGCTGAATGCTGATGTCGTATTTATCCCAGAGTTCGGCAATACCGATGCCATTGAGGAGGCAACGCTTATGGCGCTGCGAGTGCTTGGGTATGAAATCGTCTTTTTTTCGTATGGCCATTCGTGGTTGGGTTCTTATGGAGCAGCACTATTGTCACGTCTTCCGCTAAAAAGCTATCTGATCCATCACTTTACTAATACCCAGCGTCCATTTATTGAGGCCACTGTCGACGATAATGGCACGCTCCTCCGCATTGTGGGAATTCATCTGGATGATCGTAGTGAAGCGCTTCGTTTACAGCAAGTGCCAGAAGTAGCTAAGGTAGTAAACCAAAATGATTCATTGCCGGTGATTGTGCTCGGCGATTTCAACGCGATGCATGCCTCCAGTAAATTTGCACGTGCAGTACGCGCGCGGCCGCTGTATTATGCCGCTCGTCTATTTCCGCATACTCAACTAAGAGGAATGGGCAGTCGCGTATCTGAGATGGGAAGAGGCACGGCGATTACTGAACTCCTCAAAAGGACAGGCCTTCATGATCTCGACGGCCTTCACCGGCGGACTATCAGTGCGAAACAATCGGGTCTCGAGTGGATGCCAGCATGGCGACTTGCTAAAATTGACTGGATATTTGGATCAAAAGGAATAAAGGCAGTATCGTATAAGATTTCTTCCGATGTAGGAAGCGACCATAGGCCAGTAATAGCAGAACTGGATATAAAGAGACCGTAAATTGTGCCCTGTAGCATAGGGTGTTAAAATATGTGCATGTCCACGGCGCATAGCGCTAGGGAATATGACGAAGTCCAGTGAGATGGAGAGGAAGGAGTGCGAGCAGATGATGCTGGCACCGACACCGATGGAACTCTTCAAGCTGCAGCTTGAGGCTGCCAAGAAGAGCTGGCAGAAGGGTGAAGCCCTCCTGCCTGAAATCAAAGCGCTGGAGGCGGTGTTCCTGGCAGAACTGCGGGATGCTCGTCAGCGTGCAACGACGTACGCTGCACTGAGCACTCAGCAGTATCGTCTGGCGACCGGCCACCTCCGCTCAGGTCGAAGCCGAAAGGGCCATACCAAGCTTGCCCGATCCAGGAGCTTCGCGGGCCAGGCTCGCCAGGCATGGCGCGAGCGTCGAGTGTGGGGCCGACGCCTGCACGAGCTCTGCCAGATACGGCGTGCCGTCAAGGCGCGCAAGAAGCACTACTTCAGGCTTCTCGCGGCAGCTCGAAACCTTCTGCCTACCGTCAGTGATCGAGAGCTCGCCACGATCATCTAGGCGGGAATGCAGCCCTAGTCACCAGAAGCTTCGTTCAGGCCTCGTCCGTACCCGCGCACATTCGCGTGGGTACGGCGGGGCCTTTAGCTTTGTTTAGAGGCGATATAAACCGAGTAGGGGGCAAGTTGAATCGTTGCCATGCCGGTATTGTCGGTTATAATTTCGTGGAGCGCCACTTCTGGGAAATCAGGACTGTAGCCTTTCCATGTACTATTGAATCGAACATTCCAGGTCCCGGGCCCTGGCAAATGGAGCTGGTATGTTCGAAGATTTAAGTTACTAAAGTTAGCAATTACGATCGTGCTATCGTTACTATCAGAGTTAGTTGCACGTGCAAATCCTATAACGTGATTGTTGTCATCTTGGTGAAATACTGCAGTGTATTGGCCTTGGAGCCCAACAGAATTACTGTAGATATTTTTACGAAGTGCGGTGAGGTGCTGATGTGCAAGGGTAAACCCAGCATGCGCCGTAAGATGATTCCATTCAAGCGCTTGCCAATCGTTGAAGGCTCCATCTTGAAGAAATTCTGCCCCTTGGAGCATCATCGGAATGCCAGGCGCAGTGAACATCATACAGGCTGCAAGTAATGTTTTCTGCTTTGCAGCGAGGCTGGTTGGGTTTTCTGGCGTAATTGCATCGTTAAGTCGTACAGATCCGTTCGCTGCAGTATCATGCGAGTCGCTGAAAATAACCTTTTCAAATGCATCACCATTATAATTACGCTCAAGCTCATAGCGCACACCACTTAATGTTGGCGTTGAGTTTGGATTAAGCCCGAGCCCATCGCGGAGTACATGAGGGAATCCAAGCTCCCACTGTGCATCAAATCCGCAACCAGTCTGAGATCGATTGCAGGTAATATATGAGCTGTTGGCACAGTCCTCCGCAATGATGAGCGACTTTGGGTTAATTTTGTGAGCCACCTCTACGATATCCTGCAGCAAAAACCAGGCGTCAGGGATATCATGTTCTGGGTCATTATCGCGCCCTTCAGTGTTGCGCATGTAAATTGTCGAATCGATACGTAGCCCGTCAAGGTGATATTCATTAAGCCACATTGTAATGTTATCTAAGATAAATTGCCGCACCTCTGGCCGGCCATAATCTGGACGACCGCCCCAAGGTGTATCGCCTCGCGTATCATTATAAAAGTAAATGCCACCGCGATTATTTTCACACCAACCATCAAACTGCCAGAGGTCACTTTCTCCGTAAAAGTGGTTGTATACAACGTCAAGAATCACGCCAATGCCACGTTCGTGGCAGGCCTTCACAAGGCTCATCAGGCCATATCGGCCCCCAAGCATACTCTCTACACTAAAAATATAATTTGGCGCATAACCCCAGCCATTGCTGTAGGCCATGCTAGTAATTGGCATTAATTCGATCGTCGTAATTCCAAGCTGAGCAAGGTAATCGAGTTTTTCAATCGCCGTATCGAATGTACCTGGCGTCGAGGCATCCGGACGATTAAATGTACCGACATGGAGCTCATAGATAATCTGTTGATTTTTGGGAAGTGGTTCGAAAGTTTTATCGCCCCAATCAAATTCGTTGTCGACAATTACCGAAAAGCCATTATCGCTTGATGTAATAGCTCTTGCGCGCGGGTCGTTTTTCTCTAAGGTGTGGCCATCTTTGGTTGTAATGTAGTACTTGTACTGATGCCCTGGCTCAACGTCCTTAATGGTAATTGACCAATAACCGTCTTGTTCGCTTTCCATATCAAGTGCGCCACCAGGAGTAAACGTACCGCCAATCGCTACTTTTTCAGCGAATGGAGCCCACACCCTAAACTCAGCCTTGCCGTGCGATAACGTAACGCCGAGGTTTTTCTTAATCTGATGACTCATGTACCTATTTAACCATAAGTGGCATCAATGGCCGCTATATTTCTTGGGCTTTCTTTGGTACAATATATCCCAATGAGCACAATAACCACCAATGATGTGCGACACCTCGCACAGCTAAGTAATTTGCAGCTTTCGGACGACGAAATCACGAGCCTTCAGACAGATCTTGCAAACATCTTAGATTACATCAATCAGCTAAACGAAATCGATACAACTGGCGTAGAGCCGACCTACCAAGTAACTGGCCTCGAAAATGTATGGCGTGACGACACCGTAGATACAGGCACCGTAACACGCGAAAATCTACTAAATTTAACCCCTGACCAAACTGATAACAGTATTAAGGTTCCGCAGGTATTGGCATGAGCATTCGTACCTTAGTAGCCCGGGTTAATAATGGTCAGACAACGGCGCGTGCGCTCGTTGAGGAATCGCTTCAAAAAGCTCGTAAGGCCGAGGAATATCATGCCCTACTAAGCCTCACCGAAGAGCGCGCACTTGCTCGTGCCGACGAAATTGATGCGCGTATTAAAGGAGGCGAACAAGTTGGTCTACTCGCTGGCATACCGTTTGTCGTTAAAGACAACTTCCTTGCGTTTGGCGCGCCAACGACTGCGGCGAGCAAAATGCTTGAAAATTTTGAAGCACCAATTCAGGCGACGGTTGTCGAGAAACTCGAACAAGCTGGTGCCATCTGTATCGGTAAGTCAAATCTCGATGCCTTCGCGCACGGCGGGTCAACAGAAAACTCTGCTTTTGGCGTGACGCATAACGCAATCGATAAAACCAAGGTTGCTGGTGGTTCAAGCGGTGGTTCGGCAGTTGTGACAGCGCTTGATATTGTGCCATTTGCACTCGGTAGTGACACGGGCGGCTCAATTCGTCAGCCAGCGAGCTTCAACGGTGTGTTTGGTATGAAGCCAACCTACGGCATGAGCAGCCGCTATGGCGTAGTAGCTATGGCGAGCAGTACTGATGTAATGGGCTGTTTTGCAAAGTCAGCAGATGACGTCGCACTTATCGAGGGCGTGATGGCAGGCCAAGATGCAAAAGATATGACCACGCTTCCGGATTACTTCAGCCCGCTCGCTCGGGTCCCTGCAGGCCTAAAGGTCGGTCTCGTAAAAGAAGCAATGACCGACGATGTCGACCCTGAAGTCCGCAGGGCCACAGAGCAGTATGCCGAAAAGCTCCGAGCTGCAGGCCATACGGTTGATGAAGTAAGTCTCCCAAGCGTCAAACACTCGCTCGCTATTTACTATATTGTCGTTCCGGCTGAGGTTTCGAGTAACCTGGCCCGTTACGACGGCATTCGTTTTGGCCACCGTGCCGAAGGCGTAAAAACCTTAAGCGAGCTCTACGGACGCAGTCGTGACGAAGGATTTGTTACCGAAAATAAGCGCCGTATTATGATTGGCAGCTACGTTCTTTCTAGCGGCTATTTCGACGCGTACTATCAGCAGGCACAAAAGGCCCGCACCGTATTAATTAACGAATTTAATAACCTGTTTAGCCAATACGACCTCCTGCTTATGCCGACTGCGCCAACACCGGCTTTTGGCATCGGTGAAAACACCGCAGACCCAGTCAAGATGTATCTTTCTGATGTCATGACTGTGCCAATGAGCTTGGCGGGATTGCCAGCTATTAGTGCACCTGCCGGTGTGAGTGAAAGCGGCCTGCCAATTGGTGTGCAGCTTGTCGGTCCAATGAAAGCCGATGCACTTGTTATTGCAACAGCAGGTCAGATGGAGCAGCAGAATGACTAGCGGCCCAGCGGTAATTTTCTTTCTTGTCGTGCTTTTAATTGTCGCGATTATTGCCGTGCTCTTTTTGCTGGTTTCGTCCAAAAAAGGTCCGAGACTCAATGTCACTCGGTACCAAACACAGTGGCTTGCCATCGAAAACAGCGTGTCGCGCAGTAATGAGGCGAGCTGGCAGGTGGCAATTATGAATGCCGATAAGCTCGTTGACCAAGCCCTGCGCGAGAGCAAATACAAAGGTCAAACAATGGGCGAGCGCATGAAAGCGGCAGAGAAAACCTGGCGTAATCCAAATCACATATGGGGTGCGCACAAAATCCGCAACCAACTAGCCCATGAAGTAAACATGAAACTCAGTTACGATATCACCCTTCGCTCGCTCTCTGCATTCAAGCAGGCGTTGAAGGATCTAGGAGCAATATAATGACAGATGAAGTACTTGCAAAATATGAAATGACAATCGGTATTGAATGTCACGTGCAGCTCGCAACCGATACAAAATTATTTAGTCCGGCCGACAATGATGCTCGCGATGCCGAACCAAACAGCAAGATCCACCCAATCGACTTCGGACTGCCTGGCATGTTGCCAGTGCTCAATCGCCATGCAGTCGACCTTGCGATTCGCGCCGGCAAAGCGCTGAATGCGCCAATTGCACATGTAAGTCGCTTTGATCGCAAGCACTACTTCTACCCAGACCTTCCTAAGGGCTATCAGACCACACAGATGTACCAGCCAATCATCGAAGCTGGTTTTGTAGAAGCCCCGCTTGAAGATGGCTCTACGGTGAGAGTTCGTATTCACCACGCACATATGGAAGAGGATGCTGGCAAACTCTCGCACTACAATGGCTATAGCCTTGTCGATCTTAACCGCGCAGGTACTCCGCTTATCGAGATCGTATCTGAGCCGGATATCCATAGCCCAGCTGAAGCACGAGCATATGCCACGGAGCTTCATCACCTGATGACCTATGCTGGCGTAACATTTGGTAATCTGTTCCATGGCAACATGCGTTTTGATGTAAACCTCTCCGTAGCGCCAAAGGGCGCGACTGAGCTTGGCCGCCGGGCAGAAGTAAAGAACCTCAATAGCTTCCGTAGCGTCGAAAAAGCAGCCGAATACGAGTTTGAGCGTCAGGTTGCGATCCTAGAGCGTGGCGAACGGGTCGCTCAGGAAACCCGCGGCTGGAATGATGATAAAGGCATTACAACAAGCCAACGCTCTAAAGAAGACGCCCAGGACTACCGTTACATGCCAGACGCCGACATTCCACCAATTGTGCTAACCGATGAAGAGATCATGCAGATTCAAGCAGATATGCCAATGCTGCCAGGCGCGCTCCGCAAAATCTTGCATGATGCAGGTCTTGATCATTCAGTTACAGAAACAGCAATCAATATCGGCGAACCGCGCGTGCGCGACTTTCTTGTGCACATTGCTGCGGCTACCAATGGCGCTGTGCGTCGGCGTATCCTTAACTGGCTTATCATTGACGTCCAGGGGCGCATTAGCGCGGGCGATGACACCTGGGAGGGCAAACAGCTGCTCCCAGAACACCTCATTTCGCTAGCTGAAATGGCAGAAAAGGGTGAAATCAGCAGTAACTCTGCTGTAATGGTACTGAATGAAGTACTCATAAATGGCGACGATCCACGGATGATCGCCGAAGGCAAAAATCTCCTACAGATAGGCGATGAGGGTGCAATCGCAGCAATTGTCGATGAAGTCCTCGCCGATCCTGCTAGTAGCGAGAGTATCGCCGACATTAAAGCGGGTAAGGGCAAAGCGATTGGCTTCCTGGTTGGCCAGATTATGAAAAAATCCAAAGGTCAGGCAAATCCTGCAATGGCACAAAAACTTATACGAGAGCGGCTTAGCTAATATGGCCGCTCCTTTACTTATTGTTATTCAAGGTGCTCCAGGGGTTGGTAAAACAACAATCCTCGAGAAATTACGTCATGATTTCACAATGCCAATGCTCGGTAAAGATGAGATCAAAGAGTTCTTATTTGACACCATTCCGCAGTCAGACCGTGAGTTCTCACGATTACAAGGCGGCGTTTCATTTGACATGTTGTACGTATTCGCTCGCGCCTTCTTAGGCGCTGGCCAGCCCGTCATTATAGAGGGCGCATTTATGACAAAGTTCGCGAGTGATGCAATTCAGAAGATTCTTGATGATACCGGCGCGCAGTATCTTGAAATATTTTGCTACGTCGATGAAACGGTGCGCCAAGAAAGGTTCAGGGCACGTTCTGAAAGCGGCAATCGACATGCTGCACATATGGACGGGGCGGCGACAGAATTGCCGCGTGATAGCCATCCATATATGGCGCTGAACCTCGGTGATCGGATCGACGTAGATACATCCGAGCCTCTCGGGGGCGTATACGCACAGATTGTAAATGAAATAAAACAGCGACTTACGACAGGGTAGGGCTAACCGTAGCCGAGGTGCCAAACGTGGCCGCTTGGCACGGTCACCTTCTATGATTATACTAGTGAAAATGAAAGGGGCTAACAAATGAAACGACCAACTAAAGCAATTATTACTGACGCAGGATTTGCGAGCCGTTACCTACCTATCACAAAGACAATCCCAAAGGCAATGCTGCCATTTGGTAACAAGCCAATCATGCAGCTTGTTGTTGAAGAATGCGCCGAGGCAGGCATTCGTGAAATTATTATTGTGGCTACTCCTGAGGGCAAGCCAATCTACGAAGACTATTTTAGCAATGCCGTGAATCATATCCGCAAACAGCTGAGGTCTCAGGGCAAGGTTGACCGTTACAACAAGACAGTACTTGAGGTACTGGACCTTCCTAAAATCCGCGTTATTACCCAAGATCCAACGCTCCCGTATGGTAATGGTTCACCAATCGCGAGTGCCAGTGACTACTTCGGCGACGACGAGGCGTTTATCGTTATGTACAGCGACGACGTTGTATTTGGCAGTTCGGACGCCAAGAAACTTGTCGAGGCATTTGACGAGTATCCCGATTCAAAAGCCATCATCATGGCACAGGAAATCCCCGAAAACGAAGTCGATCAGTATGGCATTATCTCGCTGAAAGACGGCGACAAGCTCGACCACATCGTCGAAAAACCAGAAGTTGGCAAGGCGCCATCAACACTTGCGTCGTATGGTCGCTATCTTGTAACCACCGAGATCTTTGATCTACTTAAGCCAGGTGCCGAAGGACTCGATAATGAACTTTGGACTGTTGACGCAATCACAAAGCTCGCTGCTACGGGTGACGTTCGTGTTGTTACGACCGAGGGCGAATGGGTAACAACAGGTGACCCGCAAAACTATTTCTTAGCACACATGAAATATGTCATGAAAAACGAAAACTACGGTGAAACCGTGCGTAAGGCAGCTCAGCAAGCCGTTGATAACAGTATAAACTAAGAATAGTGGTAAAATAAGATATAGACACTACTCAGCGAAAGGAATACGTAATTATGGAATGGGCACAAGTACTGGTAATTATTCTGTCGGTATTCTTGGCAATTTTCTTATTGCTCGGCATCGCTCTTGTCGTGCTCCTTATCAAGGTGACACGCCAAATTAAATCAGTTGCAGGTGCAGCTGAGCGTACAGCATTAAAGTTTGAGAGTGTTGCAGGGCAGGTTGCAGCGATTTCATCGCCACTTGCTATCGCAAAAACAATTGCCGATATTGTCATCAAGGCAAGATCTAAGAAGAAATAAGGAGGGGATATGTCAAAGGGAAAATTCGCACTTGGTGCAATCGTTGGGGCCGCGGCCGGTCTTGTTGCTGGTGTCCTTACGGCACCAAAAGCAGGCAAAGAGACGCGTGCCGATATCAAGGCTAAGGCCGGAGAGCTTAAGGCTGATGCCGATAATAAGCTAAAAGATGCAAAAAAAAGTGGTGAGAAGACGATGAATGAAGGTCGACACATGGCCGAAGATTATGCTGATCGCACAAAGCGCGCGCTGAATAGCGCGAAACGTGAGTTCGTCACAGACGACACGAAAAAAAAGTAAGGCTTGCAGCTGAATACACAATCGTGGCATACTGAACATAGCCAGTATGCCATTTTGTTTAGGGGTAAATAATGAAATTATGGAATAAAATTAAGCGCCAGGTACGCGAAGATAACGAGCGTGGCGCCCGCGAATCAGTACTCGAAGATCTATTTAACGACTTTAATCGTAATCGATTTACAATTTATAAGTTTAATTTCTTCCGTGGTATCTTTTTTGGTCTCGGGTCGGTGTTGGGTGGGACGCTTGTTGTAGCGCTTCTTGCGGGTTTACTAAACCTTACCGGCCATCTCGTTCCAGGCATCGCCATTTTTCTTAACAGTGTCATTGATATGATGCAGCGCGCTCGTAGATAACATAGGCTTTTTTACGACATTTTTCTCTTCCCTGGAGTGGTATACTAGATAGTAGCTATGGGGGAAAAAACGGTAACACCAATGATGTCTGCGTCGCTCAGAACGAGCGATTTTGTACATTTGCACAATCATACGCATCACTCTGTACTTGATGGTCTGACAAAAATCAATGAACTTGCCGAAAAAGTAAAAGAATATGGCATGGACGCGGCCGCAGTAACCGACCATGGTACGATGAGTGGTATCCTCGATTACTATAAGGCTGCTAAAGCGGCTGGCATCAAACCTCTCCTTGGTATCGAAACGTACGTTGCAGCGCGTACGCGCTTTGACCGCGACCCAAGTAAAGATAAAGCCCGCTACCACTTAACGGTGATAGCCATGAACAACCATGGTTATCAAAACCTCATGCAGCTTTCGACACGGGCTAATCTTGAGGGTATGTATTACAAACCGCGCGTCGACCACGAATTACTTGAAGAATACAATGAGGGACTGATTGTTCTATCAGGTTGTGCGAGCGGTGAAGTTGGTGAAAGCCTTCGCAATGATGATTATGCCACAGCGCTCGAGCATGCCAAGTGGTATAAAAGCGTGTTCGGTGATCGCTACTACCTTGAACTCCAGGATCATGGCCATCCAGACAGTGCAACTCATTGGGATGTCCAGGCTAAGATTAACAAAGGTCTTAAGAAAATTGCCAATGAACTTGGTATTGAAATGGTTGTGACCTGCGACGGCCACTACCTCACCCATGATTATTTGGACGCACATGAAATCTTGTTGTGTGTTGGCACAGGTTCATATCTTAGCGATGAAAAGCGTATGAGCTTGAAGGATTTCGAGCTCCACCTCACTGATCCAAAAGACATCATAAAGCGCTGGGGAAAAGAAATGCCAGAAGTAATCTTGAACACGAAAAAGATTGCCGATCGCTGTGATGTTGAAATTGAGCTTGGCAAAATTCTCATTCCAAAGTACCCAGTACCAGACGGTTCAAGTGAGCACGACTATCTTGAGCGACTTGTGTACACTGGTGTCGCAGTGCGATATCTTGGAATGAAGCGCGAAGATGCCGAGGCGCTCTCGCCAAAAGAAATCTCAGATAAATTAAGTGACGAAGTCCGTGAACGCACCGAAATGGAAATGGGCGTCATGGGCACGATGGGCTACGAGGGTTACTTCTTGATTGTCCAGGACTTTATCAACTGGGGTAAATCACAAGGTATTGTCTTTGGGCCAGGCCGCGGTAGTGCAGCGGGGAGCATCATCGCTTATTCCCTTAACATCACCGATCTTGACCCACTCAAATACGGTCTACTATTTGAACGTTTCCTAAACCCAGACCGTATTAGCATGCCCGATATCGATGTCGATATTCAGGATACGCGTCGAGATGAAGTGATCCAGTACTGCTCGGATAAATATGGTGCGAATCGTGTATCAAACATCGTGACATTTGGTAAAATGGCTGCTCGCGCTGCAGTGCGTGATGTCGCGCGTGTACTGCAGGTGCCGTACGCAGAGGCTGACCGACTCAGCAAAATGATTCCACCACCTGCTCAGGGCCGTCATATACCACTCGCAAGATCTGTTGTTGAGGATCACGACCTAAAAGCTGAGTACGAATCAAATCCATCCGCGAAAGAAGTCTTCGATTATGCAATTCAGCTCGAAGGTACGATTCGCTCACACGGCGTCCATGCTTGTGGCGTGGTGATTGCCCCAGACGACCTTGTGAAGTTTATCCCCCTCGAGCAGGCTCAAAAAGGCGTTGTAGCAACACAGTTCCCAATGGGCGAGGTTGAAGAGCTAGGTCTTCTCAAGATGGATTTCTTGGGACTTTCTAACCTCACGATTATCAACAATGCTATGCGTATCATTCGCAAGGTGTATAAAGAAGATGTAGATCTTTCTAAGATCCCCCTTGATGATACGGCTACCTACGAACTCTTCCAGCGTGGCGACACGACAGGCGTATTCCAGCTTGAGTCTGCCGGTATGAAGCGTTACTTGCGTGGTCTGAAGCCAACCACCTTTGAGGATATCATCGCAATGGTTGCCTTGTATCGCCCGGGGCCGATGCAGTTCATTGATAGCTTTATTCGGCGTAAGCATGGCCAGGAAAAAATCACCTACCTACATGAAGGCATGCGTAACTCGCTCGAAAACACCTATGGAATCTTGGTATATCAGGAACAGTTCATGCAGATTTCTAAGGAATGGTGTGGATTTACCGGTGGTCAGGCGGACACGCTCCGTAAGGCGGTGGGTAAGAAGAAGATTGACCTTATGCGCAAGGTGAAGGTTGATTTCGTCGAAGGCGCGATTAAGCATGGGGGGGCTACTGAGGAGCAGGCCGAAACTTTTTGGGCGCAGCTCGAGGAATTCGCAAACTACTGTTTCAACAAGAGTCATGCGGCGTGTTATGGCTTGATCGCCTACTGGACAGCCTACCTAAAGGCACACTACCCAGACGCCTTTATGGCAGCGGTTATGACTAGCGATCACGATGACATCGATCGCCTCGCAATCGAGATCACCGAATGTAAGCGCATGGGGCTTACAGTGCTTAACCCAGACGTTAATCAGTCATTCCTCGAATTTGGTGTGGTTCCTGCTGCTAAACAGATTCGCTTTGGCATGGCAGCCGTGAAGGGCGTCGGCACAGCCGCAGTCGAAGAAATTATCCGTGCACGTGAACTCGATGGTCCATTTAAAAGCATAGAGGACTTCGCCAAGCGCGTTAGTACGCAAAAAGTAAACAAGAAGGCTTACGAGTCGCTCATTAAAGCTGGCGCATTCGATAGCCTTGGTAGTCGCTCCGATCTTCTGTTCAACCTTGAATCAATCCTTGCGTTTGCAAGCAAACTGCAAAAAGAAGCGCTCAGCGGCCAAACGGATCTCTTTGGCGCCCTCGGTGGCGAGCAACTCATGCCAGCAATGGAGCTCAAACCCGCGCCAGTCAAATACACTGACAAGGAACAGCTTATGTGGGAGCGTGAGCTCCTCGGACTGTACATTTCTTCTCATCCGCTTGATAACTACGATACGTACTTTGAAGAGCAGACAATTCCGCTTCGCTTGCTTACACCAAAAATCGATGGTCAAAAGATCACGATTGGCGGTCTTGTCACAACAATTCGCACCATTGTTACAAAATCAGGCACAAAGATGGCCTTCGTAGGTATCGAGGACAAAACGGGTGAAGGTGAGGTGGTAGTCTTTCCTAAATTATATGAACGTCTCAATGGTGAGCTCAAGCAAGATATCATCCTCAAGATTACGGGTAATGTTAGCGCACGCGACCGCGACGGCAACATGGGCGATGAAGCAAAGATAATTGCTGATGAATGTAATGTCGTGACAGATAAAGAGCTTCGGGAATACGAAAGCCACGGCACAATAATGCGCGCACCTACTGGCCAAGCCACGGTTACGCGTAAGCGCTATCCATCGAAGGCATCAGCAGATACGGGCATTGCAAAACCTACTGCATCAGCCTCTAAGCCCGCTGCTGCTGCACCAACTCGCCCCATACCTTCGGTCGATGTACCCATAGAAGCACTTAAGACAATATATGTTCGTATCCAAAATCCGAATGATCACGAGCAGCTACTTTCGCTCAAGAGGATATGTAGTTTGTACCCTGGCCAAAATACGATTGTGATGATGCTCGGCGACAATAAGTCGAATGCAATTCGCTTGCCATTCAAAGTAGACGTACAAGTGGCTGATCTCACTGGTCAATTGACCCAGCTACTTGGTGACGAGTCTGTCGTCATTAAATAAAGTCTTACTCGTTTAGTCGTCACCAAACAGAATTGCGTAGAGTGCGACACCAGTTGCAACGCTCACATTAAATGATTCTTTTTTGCCACGCATCGGTATTTCGATTGCCGCTTCACATCGTTCAAGGTATTGCGGCTCGATGCCATGCACCTCTTCGCCGAGGAGCAAAGCGAATGCCGTAGGTGCAACAAATTGTCGTGGTGTCACCGAACCTGATGTCTGCTCAAGCGCAACTACTGGCAAGGAATTTTGCGTAAACCACTCATCGAGCGTTTCAAAATGGCTGATTTGCAGCATTTTTTCGGCCCCAAGAGCGGTCTTATGAATACTAGTCGTAATTTTATCGCGAATATGCGGTAGGCGTGTGTCGCCAGCGATTATAGGATACGGAGTATAGCCACTGCACACGATAGAAGTCACGCCGAACCCTTCGGCGCTACGCAGAATACTCCCAACATTGTAAATACTACGGATATTATGGAGAACAAGAGTGATTTCAGGCTTCATTTTATTCATTGTACCACTATAAAAACCATAGGCGATTTGCTACACTAAGTCTATGGATGAAGATGAGGTTCAGCAACGCCGTCGCGAACAAGACGAGCACTCGACGAAACAGCGCGGTGCCCTGCTGGGGCTGGACTATCTCGATACACGTGAATTTGAGTCAGAATTGCCACTTGCTCAAGATGTAATGGCAATCGAAAAAATGCATCAAGATAAAATGGTGCCACTTGTTAAGGGCAGTGGTGATGCGGTCTACCAGTTCGGTGTTACCACGCAAACGCCACAATCAGTACTCGAAAAGATGCGCCGCGAATACGCAGATCGTGGCGAGACTGTACATTTTTCATTAATTAGCATGAGTGGCTACCGAGCGCTCATGCTGCGGTACGATCCACCCAAGAAGGTGATCTACAATGACATCGAAATCGCTAAAGAGGGTGATAGCGACACAATTACAGAAGTAAGTAAAACACTCAATAGCGTCTCGTCCGAGGAGCTCTTTGACTATTTGATTCGCCAAGCCGATAAGCTCGGTGCAAGCGATATTCATATCGAGAACGAGCGCGACAGCATTCGCATACGCATGCGTGTCGATGGCGCCTTGCACCCCGTGGCACTTATCGAACGCGAGCGATATCGTGTGATCATGGGTGAATTGGCAAGCCGTGCCGGGGTTTCTACCGCCTCAAATGAATCGCAGTCCGGTCACATGCAAAAAGAAATCACAACCGAGCGGGGAACACACTTGCTAAATCTTCGCGTCGAAACTGTCCCGACAATGTATGGTCAGGATGCCGTGCTTCGCCTCTTTAACTTTGACGAATCGCTACTAAATCTTGATCTTCTAGGTATTCCTGAAAAGCAACGTCACGAAATTGACGAAGTCGTCAGCCACCCGCGCGGTCTTGTGCTAATGGTCGGTCCTACTGGAAGTGGTAAATCAACAACGCTCTATAGTATGCTTAATGCGCTTAACACACCTGATCGCAAGCTTATCACCCTTGAAGATCCAATCGAGTATGGCTTGACAGGTATATCTCAGATTCCAATCGATACCACACACGGCCAGTCCTTTGCTGATGCACTTCGCAGTGTACTGCGCCTCGACCCTGACGTGGTGATGGTAGGCGAGATTCGTGACACAGATACCGCCCGTACGGCAATTCAGGCCTCGATTACTGGCCACCTGGTGCTTTCAAGCTTTCATGCTAATTCTACAAGCACCGCCTTCAGCCGTATGGTTGACATGATTGGGGTTAATCCAATCTTTAGCTCAGCGATTCGCCTAATTATTGCACAGCGCCTGGTACGTCGCTTGGTTGATGAAACCAAAGAAGAGTATGAGCCTGATGAAGCAACCCGCAACTATGTAAAGCGTGTGCTTGAAGGGATACCTGAAGATACCGACCATCCAGATCTCGACAGCTTCAAACTTTGGCGGCCAAAGCCAAGTGAAGATGCGCCGTTTGGCTATAAGGGCCGCATTGTGATCATGGAACAACTAATTGTTGACGAGGAAATCCAAAAGTTCATCCGCGGCGATATCGCCGAAGTCCACCCAGAAGCAATCGAAAAGACCGCGCGCGAACGCGGCATGCTCACACTCGAACAAGTTGGTGTACTCGCAGCTCTTCGCGGTGAAACAACTCTTGATGAAGTCGGACGCGTTATCTAGTCGTATGGCGCTATAAGCAACACCCGCCTTTTCTGAGGCGGGTGTTTTGTATCTTGGAGGATCCCCGGCGCCACTCATACATGAGGGGTCGCCGAGGGCCCTTGTCGCGGTGGAGTAGGTTACTACTCCTGATCGCGAAGCTGTGCGATGCCATACCGAAGGTATTGCTTCTTGAGCTGGTTGAATTGAACCAGCTGGCCGATGCAGGTCAGGTACTGGGAGAGGGCGACTTCATCGAAGAGAACCTGGAACGGCCCCAGCTCGCTATTCGGGAACTCAACGCTGACAGCCCCCTCCAGCTCCATGTAGATGACTTTGATGGCGCCCTTACCCTGCGGCTTTCCGGGGCGCTTAAATGCGCGCCTGAACAGCTTGACGGCGAGAGTCTGCTGGTGATAGCTCTCAGCCTGAAGCAACATGAAGGTGAGCGCGAAGGGGTCCTCGAGGTCGAATTGCACGTGAACTCGAAGGGTTCCGACCCACTCGCCGTTCTGTCGCACGTCGGTGCAGAAATCTTCCGTAAGCAGAGGCATCGTAAGTGCTCCTTTCGTGCAATATGCGCTGACAAGGTTGTGCTATAGTACCGTGCAGCGTAACAGTTGTCAATGACAAATAAAAAAGACGCGTATCGCGTCTCTAGTGGGCAACCTTCGGCCACTCCCTAAAGCGGGAGCGGCCGAAGTACCTTTCAGCCTAGCTCGCCTTATTGATAGGCGAGCCACTTGCAGAGGTCTTCAAACCCCTGGTGCGTAACCGTGTCGACGGCCTGCTCGGCGATCATCTCGACGTCTATGGTGTCCACGAAGGACTGCGCGGTCTGCATGTCGAGGTACAGCATGGCGTACTCGCCATTGCCCGCGGACAGGTAGATGATGACCGTCTCACAGTCGGGGACTGCCATAATGCAGCCATCGATCAGTTCGCCGGGGTTCGCTAGCGCATTGCGCAGCGCGTGAACATGCACGACGCGCGATGCGGCCTCATCAGCACTGAAGCTGATGCTTAGCCTGAACACATCCGGTCGTTCCGACACGTAGCTCAGAACAACGGTAGGATCGTGCCGCCCCGTAGGGGTGTTGATGATGGCAGCACTGAACTCCAGAACGGGCAGAACAGACAACGTAGGTACTCCTTGCAGGGATAAAGCTGATAGGACAACACACATTATATACTACTTATGCTATCCTGTCAATGCATGTGTCATATATACCACGGCCTGATCTATATAATCCGCTCGTGAATAAGCGAGAGAATAGCATTGTAGTGCGAGGCACAGTACCACATATCGAGTAGGAGAATCAAACAGAATATAACGAATTCACCCGCTTTTCCAGTGGTGATACGGAGAGACTTTGTAGGTGGAAAGCCAAACTTGATTGGTATAGGCAACAACCAAGGTACGCCTTCTTTGGTGAATGTGTCCATAACAAGATGCGAAGCCATGCCGATCATGAATGCCCACCATACAAGATGCCAATCAATATGTGGCACAATTGGTTGCAGAAGAACGAGCATCCACCATAGACCAACGCCAAACAGACCAAGTCCAAGAAGCGAATGGGTTACGAAGCGATGACCGCCAAGCATCTTATCAACAATGCGTCCGACAACCCCACCTATCGGGAGGTTGCGCCATAGTGGTGCCGTCGGTTGATCGATATCAGGTGCGATACCGCCAATTTGATTCGCGAGCAGGGCAACGAGCATGGTACCGAGTGATATTGTATTTACCGGCTGAGATATAACAACGATACCGAGCGCAGTAAGTGCAGCGAGATCGTGGGTGCGTGCTTTCATAGCACTAGTGTAGCATGAGCGGGTTCCTACCTAATAACAGCAGCAACGGCAGGCACTAGTCGCTCGTCAAACACACTCGGGATGATTTCATCAGTCGTTGGCGCATCAATAAGTGCGGCAATTGCTTCTGCAGCTGCAATTTTATGTTCATCGGTAATTTTTTGTACCCCGTTATCAAGTGCACCACGAAAGATACCAGGAAAGGCAATAGCATTGTTGATTTGGTTTGGAAAGTCGCTGCGACCAGTCGCGATAATCGCCGCACCAGCAGCTTTTGCGTAATCTGGCATAATTTCGGGGGTCGGATTAGAAAGCGCGAAGATAATAGGATCCTTTGCCATCGTGCGCACCATATCCTCAGTGAGCAAGCCTGGTTTTGATACACCAATGAAGATATCTGCACCCTGAACCGCGTCTTTAAGCGACCCTGACAATGAAATGTCAAGATAAGGAAGCAATGCTTTTTTCTCGTCATTCAAATCATCACGCATGTCGTTGATAATGCCATGAGAGTCAACAGCAATAATTGACCCAACACCGTATGCATGAAGGAGCTTCATAATAGCTGTACCAGCCGCCCCAGCACCTATGGTGACAATTTTGCAATCTTTAAGACTTTTACCGGTAATGCGCATTGAATTAATGAGCCCTGCAAGCGTTACGACAGCGGTACCATGTTGGTCATCATGGAATACAGGGATGCTCAGCTCAGCCTTAAGGCGCTCTTCAATCTCAAAACAGAGTGGTGCAGCAATGTCTTCAAGGTTGATTGCCCCAAAGCTGGGCGAAATCGCCTTTACTGTAGCGACGATTTCATCCGCCGTGTGCACATTCAATGTAATTGGCACAGCGTCAAGTCCAGCAAAGTGCTTAAAGAGTAATGCTTTACCCTCCATCACAGGCATGCTGCCCTCAGGTCCAATATTGCCAAGGCCTAGGACGGCCGAGCCATCGCTCACCACGGCCACAAGATTATTTGTCCAGGTGTACGTCGGTAGAAGGCTATGATCGTCGGCGATAGCCTTACTGACAGCTGCTACGCCTGGTGTGTAGTAGGCACTTAGTCTTGTACGGTCAAGTTCACTCTCATCGCGCAGTTTCGTCGTGATTTTACCTTTAAATTGTTTGTGTAAATCAAGTGCAAGTTTGTCATAATCCATAACTCTAGTATACGCCTGCGTGATTTTACGGTTAACCCCTTTCAAAATCATGAAAACTATGCTATAGTTCATCATTGATTGTATGTAGTAACCGCCGATGATTCGTGGTGTGGAGCCGTAGCCGTACAACTACGTGGCCAGCCGACTTGAACTAAGCATTAACCAGAGGAACAATTTAATGAGTTTTGCACTTATCCAAAAAGTCAACGATGAGCAGAAAAAGGCACAAGTTGTTGACGTTCGCAGCGGCGACACCGTCCGCGTTCACCAGAAGATTAAAGAAGGTAACAAAGAGCGTATTCAGATCTTTGAAGGCGTTGTTATCCGTACTGACAACAAAGGCCAGCACACAAGTCGTATCACTGTCCGCAAAATCGCTAGTGGCGTTGGCGTTGAAAAGAGCTTCTTGCTCCACAGCCCACTTGTTGAAAAGGTAGAAATTGTACGTCGTGCTAAGGTTCGCCGTAACTTCCTTAGCTTCCTTCGCAATCGTAGTGGTAAGAGCGCTCGTCTTGCGGCCGTACAGTTCGACCGCGAAGCAGTGAACGCTGTCGTTGATAAGCACGCTGAAGAAGAGGAAGCTCGTCTTAAAGAAGAAGTCAAGGCTGAAGCTGAAACTAAGGCTGCCGAAAAAGCCGCTGAGCTAGCTGAACTCGAAGCAAAGCAAAAAGCTGTTGAAGACGCACACAAAGCTAACGGCTAATCACTCGCGGAAATATATACAAAACTCCCCTGCTTCTAGGGGAGTTTTGTATAGGCCTGCAGAAGTAGCGTACACTGGTAATATGATCTTGGGGATTGATGAAGCAGGCCGTGGGCCTTGGGCGGGGCCGCTGGTGGTCGGTGCAGTCGTACTTGGTTGCGAAATCGATGGTCTTAACGACAGTAAAAAACTTACAAAGCGACACCGTGAAAAGCTCGAAAGTGAAATTCTCGAAAGAGCGCAGGCCACAGCTACTGGCTGGGTAAGTGCGACCGAGCTCGACGAGATAGGCATGAGTGCCGCACTGCGGCTTGCAACTCGCCGAGCAGTAGGGCAAATCACAGTGCCCTATCACGAAATTATCATTGACGGTACAGTGAATTTTCTGCGCGGTGCATCAAAGGGCGGTTATGTGACGACACTACCGAAAGCCGACGCACTCATACCAAGCGTAAGCGCAGCCTCTATTATTGCAAAGGTTGCTCGCGACAGGTATATGACAAGCCTTGGAGAAAAATACCCAGAGTATGGCTTTAAAAATAATGCTGGATATGGGGTGATAAAGCACCGCGATGCAATCGAGCGGATTGGAGTTATGGACGAGCATCGGCTGAGCTTTGCACCGCTACAGAAGTACCGTGCTACGCCGCCAACCAGCATGACCTCACTTCATACCGCCCGCCCACAAAGTGACAACGCGTAGTATCGGTGATACGAGCGAAAGGGTGGCCGCCAAAGAACTTATTCGGCTCGGCCATACGATTATTGATCGTAACTGGAAAACAAAATACTGCAAAATTGATATTATTTCGCCAAATGGCGACACGATATACTTCACCGAAGTAAAACACCGCAAAAACGCTGAGCACGGTGATGAATTAGATGCCATCACTCCACGGAAGCGACGACAAATGACATTTGCCGCCCGAATGTACGCGCAGGCTCATAAACTTACGAATGTAAACCTTCAGCTACTCGCGATTGCCACTACTGGCGATAATCCAGTGGTAGAACTAGTTATTGAGATCGTGTAATTTTACGCGAACCGCTTTGCCATCACTAGCAAGAAGCTCCAGGCGCGCGGCAATTTCAGAAATACCCATAGTAATAGTGCGTGTGAGAGATGGGTTATCGAGCATTGGCTCAAAGAATCTCTTATACTCAACAAGCTGTTCGTTAGTCATTAGTCCACTCGCTGCATAACGAGGAAATTCATCAAAACTCATGTCGCCACTGTAGGTTGCAACCACCCAGTCCCAATTGTCTTGGAGCCATTTCCAAGCAGCAGTACGAGTAAAGCGATTACGAACAAGATACACAAACCATGGTGCGACATCTTGCGGACGGACAATCTTGGCATTCTTGCAGTCGGCAAGCAGGCGCGTAGCTACTTCAGGGTCACGTGTTGAGGTCATTGCAGCCATGATGTCTTCTTTAAGCTCTGCTGATGGCGTACTTTGATATGTATCCATGAGTTGATCGATGACTGTATTGTCATCGGTATAGCGCACGACCGTCCCAATAACAAGCGAGCGGATTTCCGCTGGAAGTTCAGCGAGCATTGCGATATCAAAACGAGACATCATACCATCAATTACTGTCGCATCTTCACCATAAAGCATCATTCCGAGGACGGTTTCGCGCAGTTTAGTATCGGTGATGGACTCACCCTTGATTGGCTCGAAGCCAAGTCGTTCAAAATTACTGCGTGCGATACGCGCCGAAAGGGCGCGAAGTTTTTGTTCAGCATCATTGTCTGTTTCAACGAACTTCTTAAGTTCACCGAGCGTCATCGCCATGATATCCCAGACGGCGTCGTTTGTCTCGCCTTCGTAAAAATTCAGCAAATCAATGAGTGATGCAGACGGTTCGTAGCGTCCACGCACAAGAAGCGTCTGATTATTAAGCAAAGTCAGCCGATCAATGGTTGATGCGCTATGAATGTCAGAAAGCAAAGTGTTGAGGTGTTCCGGGGTGTATTGGGTAATGAAGTGGCCGTTATCGTCACTGTTAAATCGTTGAGTAGGTTTAATAGTAGCCGCAAGTTCTCCGTCGTACATAATTTCTGGTGTATCGCCAACAGGCGTTGCACCGAGAAGGACTGGCCAGGTCTGTGCGCTTGGCCCATGTGCTCCAATAAAGAATTGAGTCTGGCTAAGCCCTTCTGGCTTAACGATCACAACAGGGTAGCCTGGCTGGGTAATCCAAGTATTCATAAAAGCACCCACATCTTTACCGGATGCTTTACTGAGACATGCCCACAGGTCATCACCTGTTGTGTTGCTATAGGCATACATAGTGAAATACTCTTTAAGGCCAGCTCGAAACGCTGCTTCACCAACAAACGCCCGGAGCATCTTCATAAGCCTTGCGCCTTTACCATACACGATAGCTCCGTCAAAGAGCGTCGAAATCTCATCTGGGTGTTTGACCATAACCTGTACAGGCTGCACGCCTTCTATTGCATCACGGCGCAGTGCTGCAATGCCTCGTGACAAAATAAAGTCAAGCCATGTTTCCCATTCTGGGTGAATCATATCAATAGCAATGTGCTCGACAAAGTCGGCAAAACTCTCATTCAGCCAGAGGTAATCCCACCACTCCATAGTAACCAGATTGCCAAACCACTGGTGAGCAAGTTCATGTGCGATCACACTGGCGATGAGGTGCCTGCCACTCGGACCAGTTGTTTTAGGGTCGGCAAGCAAACAAACTTCACGGTAGGTAATAAGTCCCCAGTTTTCCATCGCACCACTACTGAAATCTGGTAGAGCGACATGATCACACTTAGCAAGCGGGTAGTCGACACCAAAATACTCTTCGTAAAAGTCAATAATCTTTGTGGCATTTTCAAGTGCAAAATCAAGCGTGTTGGCATGCTGTGCAGGACTTGCCCAGATATTCACTTCAATACCACGCTTTGTTTTTCCAGATTTCTTATGAATATTACCAACCACGAATGCGACAAGATAACTGCTCATCTTAGGAGTGACATCAAACGTTGTGAGTGCCGCATGGTCGCGTGCGTCAGTTGTTGCGACGGGCATATTGCTGAGCGCTACATGCTTAGGGCTATGGGTAATTGATACCGAAAAAGTCGCCTTTGCCTCAGGTTCGTCAATACAAGGGAAAGCTTCACGGGCATGGTGACTCTCGAACTGTGTTGCGTAGAGCTCTTGGCGAACGCCGTCATGTACGAAATAGCAGGGGTAGAGTCCGTGCATTGCATCAGTAAGGTCAAGGCTGAATTCAATGGCCAGGGTAACTTGGCCAGGGGTATGGTGTGGAATGATAAGCTCGTCCGCATCTGGATCCAGCTTGAAATCCTTAACTTGGACACTATTTACGATGACACTACGTACAGTGAGTTCATGCACATGTAAGCGGATGCTACTGGCACTTTTCTGCTCACCGCTAATGGTGACTTTGCCAAGTATCGTGCGATCTTCTTTTGCTTTTGTGAGATCCCAATGGATGTCATAGTGATGTGGAATAAACTGAGTATAAAGACGGGTAACAGGTTGCATACCATCCAGTATATACTAAAGATATGCGGAGGCAGCGGGTAGTAATCATGTTCGTGGCAGTACTAACTGCGCTTTTTTGGATGGCCATGCAGCAATTACAGATGACAGTACCAAAATCTATCCTTGAGGTAAAAAGTACGACACCAGCAGACAGCAAAAGCGCTCTCTCAGTGCTTGATGGCCTTGCCGTGAAAGGGCGTGCGCCAAAAACTGGATATGCACGGACGCAGTTTGGTAGCGGCTGGGCATCAAGTAATGGTTGCGATACACGTGAACGAATTTTGCAGAGAGATTTGCTAAATGCGGTCACCAGTGACGGCTGTAAAGTAATAAGCGGACTGCTCCATGACCCTTATACCGGCAAAGATATTACATTTACGCGAGGCATCGATACGAGTAGCGCGGTGCAAATTGACCACGTAGTCGCATTGGGTAATGCCTGGCAAACTGGCGCACAACAATTGACGACTACCCAGCGACAGCAACTTGCGAACGATCCACTTGAACTTTTAGCAGTAGATGGCCCGGCAAATCAACAAAAATCAGATGGCGATACAGCAACATGGTTACCAGCAAACAAACCATTCCGTTGCCAATATGTAGCGAGGCAGATTACTGTGAAGGCGAAATATACGCTATGGGTAACTGCGACAGAAAAAGAGGCGATGCAGCGAGTGCTCGCAACATGTCCCCATCAGCCTATAGCAAGTTAGACGCCACATGTTAACAAAAGGTTAAATAGCGCAAGCTTATTCTTGTCAAGGTTTTGAGGATCCTACATACTCTATCTAAGTGAGAACGAATGTGGAAGTCATTCGTGTTTTGTCGTGTTGCGTTGATATTCATTCTTGTGAAGTATTAGCTACATACATCTCGCACCCAAAGTGTGTCTTGGGTAGTCTTTATACAGCCAATTTATCGAAGGAGTTATGGAATGAATGATAATAACCATGCCAGCTTGCCAATAGATGCTAATTTACTTGCTGTAGCCGATGCGCTCGTAGAAGCAGGGAACCTCGAGGCTTTACATGCTTTGCGTGGCGCACTCACAAAACTAATACTTGGCGACGTAACAAGTTCGAGTCTCGTTAAGATAAATGAATACGTCACAGAGGCCCTCAGTCTACTTGAGGACGGAAGAACACCTGAAGAAGTGAAAGTCTCGACAATTCGAGAATTGATCGACAAATAGAGACACCCCCCAAGCCGACTTACTCCTAGGACGATGTCTCCATTGACAAATTTGCAGTGGTTTGATATCATAAAAAAGTAGTAATCCGGCCGGCAGGTCGGCATTTTTAATAATTAAGCATAGTCAACCTCTAGAGCGTCGCTGCAATCACAGTGACTTGAGGGAGAGGGCATTGAGTGACGAATTCATTTCGGAATCAGTGCGGAGGGGTGAAGCCCTCCTAAAGAGAAAGGATAGTTATATGGACGACTTGAATATTAAGCAGTTGACACTTGCGGTTCGCTCAATTGCTGACGAAAAGAACCTCCCAGAAGAAACAGTTATGGACGTCATTGAGCAGGCAATTGCTGCTGCATGGCGTCGCGATAACGGTGAGCGCGACCAGAACGTTCGTGCAGAACTTAACATGGTTGACGGTACTGCTAAGGTATTCGTACAGCGTGAAGTAGTTGAAGATGTCGTAAATGACCTTACTGAAATCAGCCTTGAAGATGCGCAGAAAGTGAAATCCGATGCGAAGCTCGAAGACATTATTGAAGATAAGTTCGAAGTAACAAGTTTCGGCCGCGTAGCCGCACAGACAGCTAAGCAAGTTGTACTACAGCGCCTTCGCGAAGCAGAGCGTGAAGTCGTACTTGCTGAGTTCGAAGACAAAATCGGCACTGTTGTAACAGGTATTGTACAGCGCGTTGAGCCACGTGTCGTGCGCATTGAGCTCGGCAAAGCTACCGGTATCCTGCCAGGGAGCGAGCAAATCCAGGGTGAATTCTACAGTCCAGGCCAGCGCATTAAGGTATTTATCAAGGATATCGAGCGCGATAACCGTGGCCCGCAGCTCATCTTAAGCCGTGGCAATGAACAATTTATTGAATTCCTCTTCCGTCAGGAAGTCCCTGAAATGGAAACTGGTGCCGTCGAAATCAAGGGTATTGCCCGTGAAGCCGGTCGTCGTACTAAGCTTGCAGTAACGAGTACTGTGCCTGGTGTCGACCCGGTTGGTACATTCGTTGGTGGTCATGGGACGCGTGTGAATGCAGTCATGAACGAAATCGGCGATCAGGAAAAGATCGACATTATTACATTTGACGAAAACCTCGACACATACATCCGCAACGCCCTCAGCCCAGCTGAAGTGGTGAAGGTTGAAATCGACAAAGACGAAAAGCGTGCCAAGGTATTCGTCACTGAAGACCAACAAAGCATCGCAATTGGCCGTGGTGGCCAGAACGTCCGTCTCGCGAGTCGTCTTACTGGCTATGAACTCGACATTGAGACCGCTACAGCAAAGCAGACTGAAAAGAAGCCAAAGAAGAACATTGAGGACGACCTCTTTAGCGCTATTGAAGGTCAGAACGAAGAAGACAAGTAGTCCTCTAGAAGTTTTACAAAATACCCCACCTGTCAGTTAGCGGGGTATTTTGTTTACCTAAAATAAAGTTAGCACTCTGAGTTGACGAGTGCTAATTATGTGCAGTATACTGGATGTATAGGGCCAATAAACCCTGAATGGAGAGCATCTATGCCAGAAGATTTTGCAGATTTTATTTCACACTTAACAGATAATGCACGAATGAGCGTCCAATACGCTGATGCTATTGCACGTGGTAATGGTAGCGCATACATAGGTACCGAACATCTATTACTCGGTGTCCTTGCGCAGGGCTCAAGTATGGGCGCCAAGATACTCGCCGATGCTGGCGTCACGTTACAGCAAGCTGAGCTCGCACTTGATATCAAGCCGGCAAAAGTCGTCGTGAGTACCGGTACCGTTGGGTTGAGCGAAACGGCGTTATTGACGTTGCGTATGGCTTGGGAAACCGCCAAAGAATTTAATCAAGACTACTTAGGTACCGAGCATATCCTTCACAGCGTACTTCGCCAAAGCAATGCCCGCGCCACGACGCTTTTGCGTAACGAAATTGGCATAAATGTTGAAGAACTCGTTGAGGAGCTTGAAGGCGTCTTCGATCGTAATCGCGGCGAGCACACTGATGTCATGACCGAGCCGAAAACGCACTCTGTGCGAGGGGGTGCGTTAAGTGCATACGGCGTTGATTTGACGGCAAAAGCGGCAGCTGGTGACCTTGACCCAATGATTGGGCGAGACAAGGAGTGTGAGCGTCTTATTACAGTCCTCAGTCGCCGCACGAAAAATAACCCTGTGCTCATTGGTGAACCGGGCGTTGGCAAAACGGCGATTGTTGAGGGCCTTGCACAGCGTATTGTGCACGAGGACGTCCCCGACCATTTGCTCGACAAGCGTGTGGTGATGCTTGATATTGCCGCTATGATCGCTGGTACAAAATATCGCGGTGAATTTGAAGATCGCCTCAAGAAGGTAGTGAGCGAGATCATAAAACAGGGCAACGTCATCGTGTTTATCGATGAGTTGCATCAGCTCGTGGGTGCTGGTTCTGCTGAGGGTAGCATGGATGCTGCAAATATCCTAAAGCCGGCCCTTGCACGTGGCGAGCTACATCTAATTGGCGCTACTACGCTTGATGAGTATCGTAAGCACATCGAAAAAGATGCCGCGCTTGAACGTCGCTTCCAGCCCGTTGTCGTGAAAGAGCCGACACTTAAAGAGACAATTGCAATTTTGCGAGGCCTCAAAGCATACTATGAAAAGCACCATAGCGTCGCGATCACCGATGAGGTGATTGAATCTTCAGTATATATGAGCGATCGCTACGTGAGTGATCGATTTATGCCCGACAAAGCCATTGATGTGATCGACGAGGCTGCGGCGCGTGTCCGCGTAAAGCAAGGCCATAGACCGAGCAGGCAACGCGAACTAACAAAAGAACTGAAAGCCTTGAATGAAAAGATGGAAGAAGCGGTTAGTCACGAAGATTACGAGCGAGCAGCACTGTACAAGCAGCGTGTCAGCCAGATTTCTGAAAAGATTGAGGTTGAAAAGCAGGCGCAGGAGGGCAAGAATACTGTCGCGCTTACTGATGATGACGTCGCACACGCGATTGCCGTTATGACCAACATTCCCGTCGAAAAAGTGCGCTCCAGCGAGGCAAAGATGCTCCGCCATCTCGAAAAACACTTGTCCAAACAACTGATTGGCCAAAAAGAAGCAATCACGAAAGTAGCGCGCGCAATTCGCCGTAGCCGCAGTGGTGTCGCGAGCAGTAAGCGTCCGATAGGAAGTTTCGTGTTTATGGGCCCAACTGGTGTCGGTAAGACGGAGCTTGCAAAGGTGCTCGCAAAAGAGGTGTTTGGTAGTCAAGAGGCACTTATTAAGATTGATATGAGCGAATTTGCTGAGAAGCACAATACTTCACGGCTCGTCGGTGCTCCAGCAGGTTATGTTGGCTACGAAGATGGCGGTAAACTAACTGATAAGATTCGCCGCCAACCGTATAGTGTGGTGTTATTTGATGAGATTGAGAAAGCCCACCCAGATGTGTTCCAATTACTCCTTCAACTACTTGAAGAGGGTAAGTTAACGGATGCAAAAGGCCGCGAAGTAAGTTTCCGCAATACCATCATTATTCTTACCAGCAACCTTGGCGCTGATAAAATGATGAAAGAGTCTGAGCTGGGATTCCACTCATTGAAGCAGCATAACAGAGAGCTCGATACGCTCCACGATCGTAATGCAAGTTATGCTATGGAGGCACTTGAGAAATTTATGCGTCCAGAGCTCATTAACCGCTTTGACGGTATCGTCATCTTCAGGGCACTAACCCGCGAAGAGGTTGGTAAGATTTTTGATCTTCTGATTGAGGAACTACGCCAGCGACTTGTCCGTAAAGGTCTTGGTATTGCAATATCTGCAGCTGCAAAACGACAGTTAATAGATAAGGGCTATAGCGCAAAATTTGGTGCGCGCCCACTGCGCCGTGTGATTGAAGACGAGATAGAACACGCAATCGCCGAGCGCCTTTTAGCCGGCAGTGATGAAAAAGGCGCTATACTAGAGGTAGGTTGGTCTAAAGGGGAAGTACAAATTGAACAACGAACCGAGTCAGTTGCCGCCGCAACGTCCGAAGCATAAAATACTGGGCGGACTCCTTAGCTTATCAGTGTTCGCCGCAATCGCGGCGGGCGCTTACTTCTATGGTCCAATCGCCGTGGATGCCATCCGCGCATCAAATTTTCGCCCAACTAGCAATATTGTGGGTGTCAACAGCCGTATTGCACTAACGGCGCGCGGTCAACAAATATTTTATGCAACTACACCAGCTATTGAAGAACGAGACACCTTCAATACTGACTGCGGGAGTGCAGAACGGACAGCAGCAATATTGGGGTGTTACGTTCGCGACCAGATCTATTTATACAACATTGAAGGTAAAGAACTCGACGGTGCGCTTGAAGTCACGGCGGCGCATGAGATGCTGCATGCTGCATATGCGCGATTGAACATATTTGAGCAGGAAAATGTTAACAAAATGCTCAATATCGAATACGCAAAGATTAAGGACAACCCTGATATCAAGCAGGAAATGCAGTACTATGCTCAAGCTGAACCGGGCGAAGAACTCAATGAGCTCCATTCAATTATCGGCACGACGATTAAGGATTTGCCTACTGATCTAGAGCAGTATTACACGCGCTATTTTACGGATCGCGCTGCGATCGTAGCAATGAATGCACACTATACAGCAGTATTCGATGAAGTGAACCAGCAGGCTACAGTACTACAGCAGAAAATCACAGACGAAGCAGCCGCTATCAAGCAAGCGAGCAGTCAGTATAATGCCGACTTAACACAACTCAATTCGGATATCGAAAGCTTTAATGAGCGGGCAACAAACGGCGAATTCTCATCCCAATACGCATTTACAACAGCCCGCCAGGCACTTGCAGCGCGTATTGAGCAAATGAAGAATCGGCAAATTGCGTTAAATCAACAGATTGACACCTATAATGCAGATGTGGCAGAGTACAACAAGCTTGCAGTACGCGCAAAGCAACTGAATCAGAGCATTAACGGTGTTGAGGCGCCAAATAGTATCTAAATATGGCAAAAACACGATCACAATTTATCTGTCAGCATTGTGGCGCAAGTTACCCAAAATGGACGGGTAAGTGTGAGAACTGTGGCGAGTGGAATAGCCTCGTCGAGCAAGTCATGCAACCCGTAGGGAGTTCTGCGGTCGCACGCGGAGCTCACAGTGGCAAAGTACTGTCACCGCAGTCAATGCGCTCAATTAGTGCCGAAGAGACAATTCAGCGTATGTCGACGGGGTTTGAAGATCTTGACACTGTACTAGGCGGCGGCATACTACCGGGCGGGGTTTTATTGCTAGCCGGTCAACCGGGCATCGGCAAGTCAACCTTACTGTTGCAGGTGGCAGCAAAGATTGCCGAAAAGCAGCCAGTGCTCTACGCGAGTGGCGAGGAAAGCGCGAGCCAGGTAAAATTGCGTGCCGCACGTCTCGGTGCAGTTGCGAGCAATGATTTGCAGTTCGTATCAAGCACAAGTGCTGATGACATCACTGCCACAATTCGTAGTGGCGCATACAAAGTAGTGATTATTGATAGTATTCAAACACTCAGCCTCGATGAAATTACAAGCGCTCCAGGCACGGTAAGCCAGATTACCAACTCTTCGAATGTTATTATTCGTGCCGCCAAAGAATCAGGTGCAGCAGTAATACTAGTCGGCCATGTTACCAAAGAAGGCTCAATTGCTGGGCCAAAGGTACTCGAGCACCTCGTTGATGTAGTACTACAGTTTGAAGGTGACCGGTACGGCGGATTTAAAGTGGTTCGTGCAGTGAAAAATCGCTATGGCTCAACAAACGAGGCAGCAATATTCGAGATGGACGAAAGCGGGCTTAAGATTGTTTCAAACCCGTCCGCCGCACTACTCGCAGAACGTCAAAACGCTGATGGATCAGTAGTGCTTGCTACGCTTGAAGGAAATCGACCTATTCTAGTAGAAATCCAGGCCCTTGTCAATCAAAGCAATTTCGGGTATCCTAAGAGAACGGCAAGCGGATTCGACCTAAATCGATTAAACCTCCTCATTGCGGTGTTAGAAAAACGCACCAAGCTGAACTTATCTGATAAAGATATCTATATCAATGTTGTGGGAGGTCTCAAACTTGCCGATCCAGCGGCGGATCTCGCAGTAGCTATGGCTATTGCGAGTGCTGCTGCCGGGCGCAAGCTAGACGACGGACTCGTTGTCTACGGCGAAGTGGGCCTGGGTGGCGAGATCCGCTCAGTAGCCCAAGCGGATAAGCGAGTTGCCGAAGCCAAGAAACTTGGTTTCACTCAGGCGGTCGCGCCAGTACAACCTGGCAAAAAGAACTCATTTATAAATGGCGTGCGCGATATTCGTGCCGCACTCATCGACTATCTTGCATAGTCAGTAAGGAATAATATGGAAACACGAGATATAGTGTTGCTAGCAGTAACGCTTATTATTCTTGGCGAAGTATCGTATTTGCTCGCTAAGCTTCCAAAATCATCAACAATTAAAGCGAAAGATCGTGCAATTTTAGTGGATACATCGGTCCTGATGGATGGTCGCATCACAAACATTGCGTCTACGGGATTTATTGGTGGCACACTCGTTGTGCCCCGTAGCGTAATTGGTGAGCTACAACTTCTCGCCGACCAGGCTGACGCAGACAAGCGTGCGCGAGCTCGCCATGGACTCGATGTCGTATCGACACTGCAAGGCATGGATGGCATAGAGGTAGAGATTCTTCAGGATGGTAGCAAAGCCGCCGAGGGCGTTGATGAACGCCTCTTAACCCTCGCGAAACGTCATTCGGCTGTAATTTGTACGCTTGATTATAATTTGAATAAAGTTGCCGTGGTCGAGGGCATTAAGGTGCTCAATATTAACGAACTCGCCCAGAGCCTGCGCATGCAACGCCTGCCAGGTGAGCAAATGATGATCGAGCTTACCCAAAAGGGGCAGGACAGCCACCAGGGTGTCGGATATTTATCTGATGGTACAATGGTTGTAGTTGAGCAATCTAACAAATATATTGGGCAAACAGTACAGGTTGAGGTAGTGCGCAGTCTACAGACTGCTGCGGGCAAGATGATGTTCGCGCGTCGCGTCGAGCGACAGGCGCCTAAGAAAGTGGAGGCACCGGCAATAGTAGTGGCAAAAACAAAATCATTAGGCCGGAGTCGCAGGAACGATAGTAACGAGACCACTAAGCCAAAACGAGCGGAACCTCAACTCCAGCAACAGTCAAAACAACAAAAGCCGCAGCTATCACAAAATCAGCCCGCGCAGAAATCTGCAAACCAACAAAAGCCACGCGCAGTCTATCATGCCACTCGTAAACGCGTGAATCACGAAGATTCGCTCTTGCAGCTTGTTGATAGCCAAAAAGACGAATAGAGTCTAGCTACACAACAATTAAATACCACTCCTAACACGGAGTGGTATTTGCTTAGTGGTGATGTTTGCCGCCACCGTTATCACTTCAGCTCGATGAGCTATAGTTTACAGTATTCGTTGCAGTATAGTAGCCTTCATCGGTGACCGTTGCTGTCACTGTACCATTTGTAACACTGCTGAGTTGGCTTGCGGTAAATGTCCATGGGCCCGCGCCGCTCTGTGTCGCGATCGTGTTACCATTCTCGGTCAATGTTACACCTTGAACAGTGAACGTTCCAGAGTGTACGGTGACAACCAGTGAGCTACCGCTTTGGGCGATGCTGACCGTTGGTTGTGCGTCGCTACATGAGTGTACGTCATCGTCAGAATTAGGATCATACCCATCCGGTGCAGTAATAACCACTTGCTTGGTAATTGGGTCGGTCGTTTTGCTGACGCCAATATCAGTCTTTGCGCCAGCTGGTGTACAGTCAGTCGCTTTCTTCTTTGAAACCTTATCGAAGCTCATGGTTGCATTGGTAACGCCGGCAGATTTGTTGTAATACGATGGGTAAAGCTCGCCCTTGATATTTTGAATTCCAGTCGGTGCCGTATACCAGTCGCTATACTTCGCTTTGCCCTGGTTTACATATGTTGTCGTTGCTGTTGCCATTGTGCGATCGAAGAACATGGCAGGAATAAGTGAGTTACCTTGCTTAAGAGGCGTAGTGTCTGGATTACCAAGCCATACCGCCATAGTGAGGTTCGGCGTATACCCAACAGTCCAGATGTCTTTAGGAAGAATCTTGCTACCAACCTGAGCATTTGATGTACCAGTTTTTGCAGCAGTGTGAACGCCAAGCTTATCGAGATATGGCAGGTAGTCTTGATTCCACCCAAGTCCTGCACGGGCTTTAGAGTCACCCAGCATATCCGTTACAACATACGCAGATTGAGGGTCAATAACTTGTTTCGATGATGCTTTATACTCTTTAAGTGTCTGGCCGGTACTATTAGTAACTTTAAGAATCATCGACTGCGGAGTATAGACGCCTTGACGCCCGAGGCTCGCAATCGCGTTAACGTGATCAACAAGGCGTGTGCCGCATCCACCAATAGCACTCGACAGGCCGGCCTGGGCATCGGCGCCTTGCGTACAGTACTGCGTATCACCCATAGCGCGAATAGTTGCCCATGTGCTGCCGGGATTATTTGCCTCATTCACGGCCATCGCCTTAATTGCTGGGATATTTCGTGAGCGATCGAGTGCTTGCCGAAGATTAATGCCACCTTGGAACTTGCCGTCGGCATCTTGTGGTTTATAGCCACCCGCAAATGTCGTTGCATCATCCGAAAGAACAGATCCGCTTCCATAATTCGCTTTACCTTGACCTTGGTTTTGAAAGAGCTGAGCGTATACAAGTGGCTTAATTGATGAGCCAGGCTGGATGAACCCAGTTGCCGCGTTATCCTGACCAAAGCCCGAGTAGTCGAAGCCACGGCTACCAACAAGCGCGAGGAGCTGTCCAGATTTTGTATCTTCAATGGCAGCAGCACCGTTACTGAATCCTGCATAGTTCGCGCAGTTTGTGTAACTACAGTCGCGATCAGTCATCTTACCGCTGAATATATCAGCCATATTCTGTTCAAGTGTAGTCTGTAGATCGACATCTAGGGTAGTCTTAACAGTTAAACCCCCTTCACCAACAACCGTTTTACCAAGCTCTTGCTCAAGCTGATTGCGTACCATCAACACAAAGTGTGGTGCTTTAATTCCCTCAAGTTGATCAGTAAGTGGTTTAAGGGTATCAAGAATCGGTACCTGTTTAGCTGTTGTAGCCTCTTCTTTTGTTATATAACCAAGCTCGGCCATATTGTCGAGCACCTTATGCTCGCGCTCGACAAGGGCGTCATGGCCTGCAACGTTGTAGGGGTTATAGACACTTGGGTTATTTGGGATAGCAGCAAGAAGTGCGCACTGCGACAGGGTAAGTTTTGAAGATGAAGTACCGAAGTAGGTCTGCGCAGCTGACTCAACGCCGTTCCTACGCCCACCGTATGGTGATTCGTTAAGATACATACCCAAGATCTGGCTCTTAGTGTACATACGCTCAACCTCAACAGAAAGAATCATTTCCTTAATTTTACGCGGAATACCGGCCAAGCCCCGCTGGGCCGCTTGGTCACTAAAGAACACCTGCTTCACTAGCTGCTGGGTAAGTGTTGATCCTCCCTGAGTTGCATTACCGCCAGCATTGCTTAGTGCCGCGCGAAGGGTGCCGGTAATGCTAACACCACCGTGCTTATAAAAATCTTTGTCTTCAATAGCAACCGTTGCTTGACCCATACATGGTGAGATATTCTTCGGATCAACAACAAGCGTATAGTTGCCCGAGCCCTTATCTTCCCAGAGGAGTTTGCCGTTACGGTCGTAATATTTAGTTACAGTCGACTTCACGCGCTGAGCTAAGGTACTCGGACTAATCTGGTCAAGATCTTTACGATAGTAAGCAAAGAGCGAGAGTCCAAAGAGCACTAATATAACCGTCAGAACGCCGGCCCCCTTAAGGAGAGTAAAGGCACCTCGCTTAGAAAACCAATATTTAGCCATTCGCTTCGGATGAAGTCTGTAGAAAAATCGCTTCAGAGGGTGCTTTGGCAGTGTCGCTAGATATTCAGCTTTGCGACGTGCTTTCGCATCTTTCTTTGTGCGACGTTTGCTAACAAGATTTGAATACACGCGTACACCGCGGGCTTGCCTCTTACTTTTTACCACGTTACCACTTTCCCATAAGCAATATTACATTAATTGTACCACTCTTTTTTTGCTCGCGCTAGGTCATTTATGCTACCATAACACTAGTTTACTTAAAGAAAGGAGAGTTTCACATGACGACACTATCAGAAGAGTTGATGTGGCGCGGCATGGTCAATCAAATGACACTAGCCGATATTACCGATTTAGACAAAGAGACTCGAACTTTCTATTGGGGTGTTGATCCGAGTGCCGATAGTATGACAATTGGTCACCTGGCTCCGGCTATGATGATTCGCCACTTTATTGAACATGGCTACAAAGCAGTATTACTCGTCGGTGGTGCTACCGGAATGATCGGCGATCCAGATGGCAAGAAGCAAGAGCGCGATTTAAAGACGCTTGAAGAAGTGGCTAAAAATAAAGCTGCACTTATCGAGCAGTACAAAACCATCTTTGCGGGTGCTGATTTTGAAATCGTTGATAATTACGACTGGTTCAAAGATTTTGGATATCTTGATTTTCTGCGTCAAATCGGCAAGCATGTTTCGATGACTCAGATGCTTGATCGTGAATTCATTAAGGCGCGTATCGGAGAAGGCGGCGAGGGAATCAGCTATGCCGAGTTTAGTTATGCGTTAATTCAGGGATTTGATTTCCTTCATCTCTTCCGCGAAAAGAATGCAACACTGCAGGTAGCTGGCGCCGACCAGTGGGGCAATAGCATCGCTGGTGCTCAGTTAATTCGTCGACTTGAAAGTGCTGAGGCTCACGTATTTACCACTCCGCTAGTTATCAATAAACAGACCGGAGTAAAGTTCGGCAAAACCGAAGCAGGCGCAGTATGGCTCGATCCTGCCAAGACCAGCCCCTACAAGTTCTACCAGTTCTGGCTAAATGTTGACGACGAAACGGCCGAAGACCTCATAAAGATCTACACTCTACTTGATAAGTCGACGATCGACGAACTTATCGCGAACCACCGTGAAAACCGTAGCGCCCGTGCCTTGCAGCGTGAGCTTGCGTACCGCGTAACAGAGATTGTCCATGGAGAGTCGGTTGTCGACCAGGTTCGTCGTGCAACAAAAGTGCTCTTCAATGAAGATGGAGTCCAGCTCTCAAGTCTTACTAACGAAGAGATTGATATGCTCGCCGCAGAACTTCCAGTAGCCGAACGCGGTAATATTATTGATGTACTCGTAACCGTAGGTGCTACACAATCTAAAGGCGAAGCAAGGCGTTTATTAATGGGTGGTGGCATTACAGTAAATGGTCAAAAAGTCAATGAGTCTTATGAAATTACAGATACAAGTTTAATCAAAAAAGGTAAGAATAGCTTTGTACTCGTCCGATAGCTGGTCCAAATAATGGTACACTAAAGGTTCGATACAAGTAAATTTGGAGAAACTAATGAAGAAACTTATCGCGTTTGATCTCGACAATACATTAGCAGAATCAAAATCTCAAATCCCGGATGAGATGTCGTATATTCTTGGCAGATTACTCGAAAAATATGAGGTTTGTATTATTTCGGGTGGCAAGTTTGAACAATTTGTGAAACAGGTGATCAATCGCTTGAGTGTCTCTGACGACCAGTTGGGCAGACTCCATATTATGCCGACATGTGGTACGCGATATTATCGCTATGATGTGATTCAGAAGGAATGGAAACTTATATATCATAACGATCTTACCGACGACCAAAAAAAGCGTATACGCCATGCATTTGAAGAGGGTGCAAAACAACTTGGCATCTGGGAAGAGGAGCCGTACGGAGAGATCATCGAAGACCGTGGATCACAAATGACGTATTCAGCACTCGGCCAAGAAATCGGCGAGATGCTTGGCGAAGAGGGCATTAAACGAAAATACGAGTGGGATCCTGACATGAAGAAGCGCAACGCCTTACGTGATCTTATTGCACCAGGACTTGATGATGTTGAAGTTCGCGTCGGCGGAATCACAAGTATTGATGTAACACTGCCTGGAGTCGATAAAGCATATGGTATGAATAAGCTTATAGACAAACTGGACATGTCAAAGGAAGAGATCCTCTTTATCGGCGATATGCTTCAAGAGGGCGGCAATGACTATCCGGTAAAGCTTATGGGCATTGATACTGTCGAAGTGCGCAATTACCAGGATACGCCTTTTGTCATACGGGGCATCTTATCAGTTACAGAGTAGCCAATGCTACACTGGTAATAGATGAATCTTGTAACGTCGCTCGACCAAATTAAAGGCGTAGGGCCAAAAACGGCAGACCAGTTGCGCGCGGCTGGTCTTGCTACAGTTAGTGACCTTTTAACATTTTTACCTCGCAAACACGAGGATTTCACGAATGTCACAAACATTTCCGACCTCAAACCAGGTACAGTAACAATTCGCGCACGGTGCGAAAAGATTAGTACGCGTCCAGTGCGACGCGGCTTAAGGCTTACGACGGCAGTATTAGCAGACGATACAGGTAAATTGAACGCCATCTGGTTCAATCAGCCGTATCGTGTCCAGCAGTTGAGCGGCACTGATGATGAATTCTATTTTAGTGGTGTATTTGAATATAATTACGGCAAATACCAGCTAACAGCACCAAGTGCCGAAATCGCAAAAGAGATGCCCGTACAGGCGGAACGACTGCTGCCGGTGTATCATGCAGTTCACGGACTAAAATCCCAAATGGTACGCAAGGTACTCGAGCAGCTTCGGCCACTCATGAGTGTTCTCCCTGAAACGCTCCCTGTCAATCTTATCAGCCGCGAGCACCTTATGTCACGCGCCGCAGCGATCAGCACAATGCACTTCCCAAAAGAGCTTAGCGAAGTCGTGGCAGCTCGTGAACGGTTGGCTTTTGAAGAGTTATTTCAGTTGCTCCTCGCGAGCCATCTAAATAAAGTGGAGAATCAAAAGCTCCAAGGCTTTGCTCTTGGCTTTGAGCCCGAAACAATCAAGCAATTCGTACAGCAATTACCATTTAGCTTAACTGACGCTCAGCGTAGGGCTGCTTGGGATATCTTACAGGATTTTGAGAGTAGCACACCAATGAATCGTCTTCTACAAGGCGATGTGGGCAGTGGCAAAACAGTGGTCGCAGGCATAGCGGCTCGCCAAGCGGCAAGCCATGGCTATCAAACAGCACTGCTTGCTCCAACTGAAATTTTGGCGATCCAACATGCAAAAACGCTCGATAATTTACTATCGCCCTTCGGTGTAACGGTTGGATTGCTCACTGGACATGTAAAAGGCGCAGCCCGTAAAGAACTCTACGCACGCATCGAAAGCGGTGAAGTGGACGTAGTTGTTGGCACGCACGCAATCATCCAAGACAAAGTGGTCTTTCACAATCTTGGCTTCGTAGTTATCGACGAGCAACACCGATTTGGGGTAGATCAGCGCCAAAAACTGCTGAATAAATCAGGGCTCCTGCCTCACCTACTTGCGATGACGGCGACACCAATTCCACGAAGTCTTGCACTTACAGTATACGGTGAACTTGATGTCAGTGTATTAAATCAGCGACCAAAGGGCCGGCTGCCGATAAAAACGCAGATAATATCGCCCGTATCGCGACCAAAAGCCTACGAGTCAATTGACAAACAAATCACCGAGGGACGTCAGGCATACGTAATTTGCAGCTTAATCGCTGACTCATCCGAAAATGACCGTAAAAGTGTCGAAGCAGAATACAAGCGCCTTAAGAATAGCATTTTTGGACATCGCTCCATTGGCCTGCTGCATGGCAAGATGAAACCCGCCGAAAAAGAGCAGGTGATGCAGGAATTTAAAGACAGAAAGTATGATATTCTTGTAAGCACTACGGTTGTTGAGGTTGGCGTCGACGTGCCGAATACTACAGCAATTATGATTGAAGATGCCGAACAATTCGGCCTTGCTCAGCTCCACCAGTTACGCGGGCGTGTAGGACGTAGCGAGCTGCAAAGTTATTGTTACCTTATGATGGGCACGACAAATAAACCAAGTGAGCGACTGCGCGAGCTTGAAAAATCCAATGATGGATTTTATCTTGCTGAAGTCGACATGACACTTCGTGGCCCCGGCGAAATCTATGGCAAACGCCAATCAGGTGCGCTTAATCTACAAATTGCTACACTTGCCGACACTGAGCTTATCGCTCGGGCTCAAAAGGCGGCCAAATGGTTTATCGAAAGCGGTGAAGATATTACGGCCTATAAAGAACTGAGTGCCCAAGTAAAGCACTACCAACGCCTCACGACACTCAATTAGCATTTACCTCGGCAATTTGCTACTATAAATACTAATGTACGCAGGAACGACTTTTCATGGCAAATCCGGCGGATTCATTGGCGTTCATCAGAAGATTGACCGAATTGCGAGGCGCAATTTCAATACACTTCCTGGTGTTCACAAGGATTTCCCGGGCATTCGCGAGATTCTTCACTTTGAGGGCAATAATGGGCCAGATGGTATTAAGCGCAAAAGTCCAAGCACGGATGAGCCATGGCATTATATAGATCCAGATAATGTGAATGACCGCAAGATCTTAGAGATGATTCTCGATCACCAACACAATTTAGCAACGGCGCTTAAACAAAATAACCCTGAGCGAGCTGCGTTTGAGGCTGCCTGGATGGCACATGCAATCACTGATGGCCTAACCCCAGCCCATCATTATCCGCTCAGTGACAAGATTGAGGAACTCTGGGGCAAACCAAAAGAAGAACGGCTCACAGTACGTGACAAAAACATCATCAAGGGCGAGGGGGCACGCGATACGCTCAGCCGCAACTGGGAATATTGGGGTGTCAAAGGTGTATTTATGACCCATGGACTCTTCGAGCTTGGTGTGGCGACCTCTATCAAAACTACTCGTTTCACACAAAGCGCGCCAACAGCTGAGTGGCTCAAACAAGCAGATAAAAAAGGCCTCGAGCAAGTATTTCTCGATACAATGCATGAAATTCATGGCCTTGCTATGTACGAGCGATTCTGGAAGCAAGGCTGGAACGCCAACCTGGCGCGCGAAACTCGCCAGCTACTTATACCAAAGATTTGTGCTGTAATTAGCTTTGCCTGGTATACCGCCTATCGCGAGGCCGGACTATGACATTTGTACGCGTAGTCGCCGGTAAATTTGGCGGTCGCAAGATTGACGCCCCAAGCTTTGACAACTCACGCACTAAGCCGATGGGCGAGCGCATTCGCAACGCTATATTTAATCGCGTGGGCAATGAAATCAAAGGTGCGCATGTACTCGATGCATTTGCAGGTACTGGCGCGGTCGGGTTAGAGGCACTTAGTCGCGGTGCCGCACATGTGACATTCATCGAGCGTGACAAAATAGCGCAAAAGATCATTGCCAAAAATATGGTATTACTAGGGTGTGAAGACAACGCGACGCTCGTAAGTACATCAGTAAATAACTGGCTCGAAACCACGACTCCCGAAAGTTACGACATAATCTTTGCCGACCCGCCATATCACGATCCACAGTTATCCACAGTTGAAAAATTATTTAGTCTTCTCAAACCCAATGGGCTTATGGTATTATCAACACCAGGAAGAGGTGAGGGGCCAAATCTCGCAAATGCTAGAATTGTTGTGGTGGACAATCGTAGTTATGGAAATGCGCAACTCACCTCCTTCCGCCGAGTTGCGTAACGCTGATCGCTCTGTAAAAGAGCGATTTTTATTATTATTGCGTCAGATCAGAAGTCTATATCTCTCCTGACGCTCTCAGACATCTAGCTATGAGGGTGCGCTATAACAACTATAAGACCATAGGCTCACCCTAAAAATCGGCGCGACCTCCGAAGAAGTCACGCCTAAAGTACACTTTAATGGCCGCTACGCTATTCTGTGATGACATCTCGCTTCGTAAAGCGTGCGATACCAATACCAGTAAGCACTACGCCAATAGCAACAAGCCATACAAACGCTGTCCAGTCTGGACTCTTCGATGGGTTCGCTGGAATGAATGTAAGAATCGACGTTTTCTTTAACCATTCACTTAAATGAAACAGCATACTGAGGATATCAAAGATAAACGCCCAACCAATCACGATACCCATGGCTGCAGTAGCAATTCGTGGCACAAAGCCATATACGAGAACACCGATGCCGAGTACGAATAGCATGACGCCAATAAGGCTAATCTGTCCCTGTAGGCATGTTACAAGCGATACGGTAATACCCTCGGCTTTCGCAATAGTCCACGTAGTTATACCTACAAGTAGCGATATCGTCGCAAAGCTACCTACAATGATCATCAGACGACCGAGCAACCATTGTGTCCGACGCATAGGCTGCACAAGCAAGTTGTCGAGATACATCTTAGCTTCTTCGCCACGCATATTCGAGAACATCGTTGTTGTCATAATGAGCAAGATGATTGTCGTGAACATTGTGCCAGCACCAAGAAACGCGAGCTTGAAATCGTTTGCTGCATTTGCAGAAAACATCTGCTTAAATGCTGGTGAGTCCTCAGCAAGATTTGAGCCAAGGTTAGCAACAGCTGCGAAGAACGCAGCAAAGAATAGTATGCCCAACCCCCACCATAGGACAGTCCAGCTTGATCGTCGTAATGCAAAGGAAAATGGTGAACCAAGCATAAGAAAATGCGAACGGGCAGTATCCGATTGCCGAATAAGCGCACTCGATAGATCTCGTTTACCAACGGCGTATATAGCTAGAATGACAAAAAGGACCGAGAGAGTTATGGTTGGAACCATCCATGCAGGCTCTGGACTCAGCACCGGATTCAAAAGATCACTCCATCCAAACGGAGTAAGTCTCTTCATCCAATCTGCATTAGATACACTATTCGCAGTGCCTCGTATTACATAAAGTACGGTAAGCGGCACAAGCCCATAAGTAATCGCTCGGCCTCGAGTTAACGCAAGTTGGCTGACGAACGCTCCGAGCGTTGCAAAGAATATACCTGGCAAGTAGACAGCTGCTGTCATGAGTACCGCGCCACTAAACGATAGATTGACATCTGGCCCCAAGCTGAGCGCTGTAATCAATCCAATTGCGACCAACACCGACACAATAAACGAATAGGCAAAACCAACCAGCAAGTGCAAACTCACACGACGCGAACTTACGATACCAACTTCGAGCACTTCAGTCTGACCGTTTTCCTCAAAACCTCGGAGTAAACGCGTAGCGACAAGCAATCCCCACACTCCAATGATAAGCGTGGTCATAGCAATCGACTTATAGATCGCATAGCTATCGGGTTGTGCGGCGTCAGCGACTTCACCAGAGAAAAAATTAGCACCAGGCACGGTCTTAAGTGAAGCAACCAGTCCATCGCGTGAAGCTTGAGTAGGGAAAGCTTTAGAATATGTAAGGCCCTGTGCGCCCATTATAAATCCTGTGAGTAAACCAATAATTATCGCACCTCGAATAGTCTGCTTAAACCCAAACATTTGCAAAGCTCGAGTTGCGCTACGCATCGGTCTCTCCAGCTGTTTTGCCATCATAAATTGACAGGAATAATTCTTCGAGTGAGGGCTTGCGGCTCAAAAAGCTGAGCGGCTTTGCCTTTGCTACAGTTGCAAGTAGCTGCTCAATTGAGCCGTTAACATTACATCGTAAAAATGAATCATGAACCTCCACATGGCTGACGCCCTCAATTTGCGTAACATCCGGAGGAGTCTCAGGAAACGTTGCTTCAACGGTAATTGCCGAAAGGTGACGTAACTCATCAAGCGTTCCAAGCTCAACAAGCACGCCTTCTTTAAGTACTGCTACGCGGTCGCAAAGTTCCTCAACTTCTTCAAGTATATGCGATGACAAAAATACGGTTTGTTTATTCTCTTTTGCAGCGAGCACCTCATCCCTGAATACTTTTGCCATCACCGGGTCAAGCCCTGAGGTTGGTTCGTCAAAAATCAATAATCTAGCACGGGTTGAAAGTGCAGCAATCAGGGCAATTTTTTGTCGATTGCCCTTAGAGTAACTGCGCACCTTTTTGTTCGGGTCAAAATCAAATCGCGCAATAAGTTCTTTTTGATACGCAGTATCGCAATTACCGTGAATATTAGCGAGTAGCTTAAGCGTCTCGGCACCAGTAAGTGACGGCCAGTAGCTAGTCTCACCTGGTACATAGGCAATGTCTTTATGAATTTCGGCAGCATGCGAAGCAGCGTTCAGCCCAAAAATTGTTACTTCACCGTCGGTTGGCTGGATCAAACCGAGTAGCAGGCGAATCGTAGTCGTCTTCCCAGCACCATTCGGGCCAAGGTAGCCCAAAACTTCGCCTTCACTAACATCAATATTTAGACCATCAAGGGCTGTCGCGGCCCCGTATTTCTTAGTAAGATTCTTTGCCTGGATAACAGTAGACACGTAGTACCCCTTATTACTTATCGTTATACTCGCATTGTAGCACTCCGCTAAAGGGAGCGGTAGAGCGCTTCATCGGTATATAGTGCAGACACATAAATCCAATGCTTGGGATTGAGTTTTTCAGACACCCAGGCCGGTATCTATTTCTTTGATAGAAAACAGTGAGATATGAGTACTGAGTAGCTTCAAAAACTCATCCGCATTTAGCTAATCAAAAAATCCCTCCATTTCTGGAGAGAGTTTTGATTAGCTCGCAAAAACCATTAAAATGTCATCTGGTACGGATGAAAGGACTTGAACCTTCACGCCTTGCGGCATTAGCTCCTAAGGCTAACGTGTCTACCAATTCCACCACATCCGCGTAGTACTTTATTATTTTAACACAAAAATGCCATTTTTAGCGATGGATTTTTATGGAATTTTGCATATCCCTTATGCTATACTGATGGTAATGCATGTAGAAGGGGAAATCTATGAGTAAGGTAGCTGCGTATCTCCGCGGTCATATAAGTGGTGAAGTTGTCACTCGCGAGGATGTTCGTCTTGCGCATGCTAGCGACAGTGGCGTGCTTTCGCTTAAACCTGAAATGGTTATCTACCCTCGAACTACTAATGATATTCGTAAGGTTGCACGTTTTGCATGGCAGCTTGCTGAAAAAGGCCACACAATATCGGTTACACCACGCGGCGCCGGTACCGATGGTACAGGTGCGGCCATCGGGAAAGGTATTCTCCTCGTCACGACAGCACATATGAATCAAATATACGAATACGACGCTAAGCAAAAGCTCATCCGTTTGCAGCCTGGCGCCTCCATTGCCGCTACACAAGCTGCGCTTGGGCTAAACGGTGCTGGTATCCCAGCACTACAAGGCGCTAAATCATATGGCACAGTCGGTGGCGCTGTTGCTAACGCTGTTGCGGGCCCATTCGCCGGCAAGTATGGCAATATTGCTCGCGCAGTCGAGCAACTAGAGATAGTGCTCGCGAATGGTGACGTACTGCAAACAAAACGTATCAACAAACGCGAGCTCAACCGCAAAAAGGGCATTCAAGGTCTTGAGGGTGACATTTACCGCGGTATCGATGGAATTATTGATGAGTATGCCGACGTGGTAGATTCATTCAGCGCGGACGATATGGCTGGTTACAGCGCAATTGCCGATGTAAAGCGTAAGGACGGAAGTTTTGATCTTACGCCGCTTTTTGTTGGCTCCCAAGGTACGCTCGGCATCATTAGTGAGATGATCTTACGTGCTGAGTTTAAAAGCCCTCGCCTTGGCGTTGGCATGATAACCTTCGCCGAAGCAGGAGTAGCTCGTGACACGCTTGATGAACTTGCCAAGATGAGCCCAGCACTACTTGAATACTTTGATGCAGAGCTTTTTGAAACAGCCAAAGCCGCAGGGCGTGTGTATCCATTCTATAACGAAGCCGCTACTGGGTTCCAACCACAGGCGGTTGTCGTAATTGGGTTTGATGACTTTAATGATCATCACCGTGCGAAAGCACTAAAGCGTCTCACAAAAGGCCTTGAAAAAACAGATGGTGCGAAACTGGTAACAGCTGATGGCGACGCTGCCGATGAGTTGCTTGCCGCGCTTGATGTCGTGCATTATGCGCAGTTTCCAGATCACACCGGTGATGTAGCGCCAGATATCTTCGGTGGGTTCCATATTCCAACCGAGCAGTTCGAAAATTTTGCAGCAACGCTCAAAGTATACGCCACCCAAGAGCATATTGCATTGCCACTTGCTGGCCACGTAATTTTAAACACATATTCCGTATATCCAACACTCTCACTCAATAAAGTAGTCGACAAGCAGCGAGTATTTAAGCTACTCGATGCAATCAGCAAGATGGTTTACGCGCATCAAGGCACAATGATCTCCGAAGGTGGCGAGGGTCGTTTGAAGACTCGAGCAGTATACGGAGAGCTTGACGAAAAAGTCGTCGCTATGTACGAAGCGGTACGCCAAATCTGTGACCCGCACGGCACGCTGAACACAGGCGTAAAGCAGCAGAATGAGCTTCGCGGACTCGCAAGTCAGTTACGTGACGCCGCAGATGCAGGCCAGTTTGCCCGATTCGGCCTTTAGATCGAATGTTACACACTAAAAACGCCGGCACTTAACCGGCGTTTTATCTCACCACTCATCTACTTCGAGAGGAGACTGCTCATGTCTGGTCCCTCAGAGCCTTTTGGATAGCGAACGAGGTCGTCACCTGTCGTCGCCCAGTAATCAAGTACTGGCTGAATGATACGCCATGATGCCATCACTTCATCACTTGTCGCGAACAACGTATTGTCGCCACGGATTGCATCGACAAGCACGCGCTCGTAGGCATCAGGGTGCCCATGCGTATCAAATACCTGCTGGTAATTAAACTGCATCGGTGCCATCTGGAGCTCATTTTCAAAGCCAGGCTTCTTTACCCAAAGCTGCACTGTAATGCTTTCGTTGGGCTGAATGTAAAATACGAGCTGATTAGTATGGATATGATCATCAGCCTGTGGCTTAAACTCTATCGCGATGCATGTTTGCTTATTGGCAAGTGCCTTACCGGTGCGTACATAAATCGGTACGTTTTGCCAATGTGTCTGGCGTGAGCGGAACTCAAGCGCGGCAAACGTTTCAATATTCGATGCTAGATTATTCACTTCCTCGCGGTAGCCGATATATTGGCCCCGAATTGCACGCTCAAGTACACGGTCTGCAGGTACTGGCTCAATAGCATCAAGCACCCGCTGGCGTTCGGCATGAATATCATCACTACTAGTAATGTCTTTCGGGCGGTTCATCATCACAACAGACACGACATTCAGCAGGTGACTCTGGATTAAGTCGCGCATAGCCCCAACCTGTTCGTAAAAGTTTGCTCGACCCTCAATATCAATCTTTTCATCAGCGATAACACTAATTGACTTAATGTGCTTGCTATCCCAAATATCTTCAAAAATTGGATTCCTAAAGCGAAAAGTCACAAGATTCTGAACAGTTTCTTTTGCAAGGTAATGGTCGATACGGAAAAGCTGCTTCTCGCCAAAGTACTTGCGAGTTACGGTGATGAGCTCTTCTGCAGTAGCAGTATCAAATCCAAACGGCTTCTCAAGCAATAGGTGCGAGAGTGTATTGTGCCTTGTGCAACCGTGGTTGAGTCCATTTTCGCCAAGATGGGTAATAATCGGCGCCGATACCTGTGGCGGAATTGCAAGGTAGTAAAGCCGGTTCATACATAAGCCAACCTGCGCCTCAATCTCATCCAGATACTTTTTAAGTCCCGAATAGCCCTCGCCCGATGCAGCGTTCATCTCATACATCTCAATCTTTTTGCCCAGCGATTTAAGCGTGCTGCCTATAACGCGACCATCTTTATCGCGAATGCCTTCTTTAGATGATTTCAGAAGCTGCGCCAACGTAAATTTACGGCGCGTAATTCCAATGATGCGCGTTTTCGGGTGCAACAGTCCGTTCTTTTCTAATTCATACAGTGACGGCAAGAGCTTGCGTGTTGAAAGATCGCCTGTAACACCAAAAATAACGATTGTCGCAGGTATAAGTTCAAGATGAAAGTCAGTGTAGTCCATATTATCCATTCGTGTTGAGCGGGTGACCGCCAAATTTGTTCCGTAGCTCAGCAAGAAGCTTGGTAGTATAACTTACGTCACCTTTTTCAGAAGCAAGCCGTACATCAAACGCAGCTTGAATTGCCGGCAATGTAATATGCGCCCGCTCTGCCTCTTCAAGCGTCCAACGCGCTTCACCGGATTCTGCCACATAACCGCTCGCACTCGCGAGTGTTTTGTCTTCATGCATAATTTCAGTCGCAAGCTCATTAAGCGTGCTCTCAATCACACTGGCTTTCTGCCACACTTCACCAGCCTGCGCGAGGTCGAGATCTTTGTATGGCCCTTCGCGGAGCATCTGGTAACCTTCGGCAAGTGCCTCCATCATGCCGTATTCGATAGCATTATGTACCATCTTCACATAGTGACCTGATCCCACTTCTCCGAAGTAGGCATGGCCACCTCGTGGCGCTGAAAGTGCATCGAGAATCGGCGTAATCATTTCGTAGGCCGCCCCATCACCACCACCCATCATCGAGAATCCATTAGCAAGCCCCATAATACCGCCGCTTACACCGATATCAAGAAAGTGAATATTTCTTTTACTTGCAAGCAGTGCATGCTTCTTGGTCTCACGAAAATCTGTATTGCCACCATCAATAAGGATTGCCTCATCTGGAAGCACTTTGCACCACTCGGCAATTTCGTCATTCACATATGCCGCAGGGATCATCAGCCATACTACAATACGTTCGCCATTAAATTTGCTCACGGCATCAATACGATTCATGCTCGCGATAGCACCAAATTCTGCCGCAGCAGTCACGGCTGCTGGGTTCGGATCAACAGCCACAACATCGTGACCCGATTCAATCAGTCGCTTAGCAATTTGACCGCCCATTTTACCGAGCCCGACAAGAATAAGTTTCATATATGCCCCTTAATTATCTTCAATTTGATCATTATAAATAGTACTGATTGGACTTGTACGAAGTACGCCTGCAGGGAATTCAGCAAGTGACGGAATATCACCAAGGAGTCTCTCTAGCACAGGTCGCTTTGCTTCACCAAAAACAAAAGCCAGTGCCTCATCAACTTGCTGCAACGCCGCAAAGGTAAGCGTTACGCGTTCAAAGTCCTCGCCTTGATACCCGCACACCAACGCGTCACTCGTACTTGCTGGCGAATTGGGCTTAATACCTGCAACGTGGGCATCCGGCCCAATACCAAACTGACCAATAATATAGTCAGCTGCAATGAATTCCCGTAGCACCGTCTCGCTATAACGCTCGACCGTTGCGTCACGACTCTCACCATCTACTAGTATCGGGAAAGCCTCAGCGCGCTTAACATTGAACCCTGCGTCGCGCAATTGACGCCAATTACAATCCTCGCCATCAAGCGCTACAAAGCGTTCATCAGTCTGCATAATCACCAGCTTACGTGTCAGCTCATCATCAAGTAATTGCATCGCTTGTACGCTAATATCGATATTGCTTCCCCCGGGCACCAGCCAGATAACTTTGTCGTTCATCTGTAAGGCTGAGGTTAATGCATCAGCCAGTTTCTCCCCTAAATCTGTCGTTTCCATCACTAACTGCATACTCTATTTAGTATTGCATACTCACCCCTGACGCGCTAGTGCTTTATGCTATTATATGAGGGAAGGAGAGTCTGATGGAGCAGCCAAATAGGGAAAACCTCAAGAATTTTAATATGAATTCACTGCCAAGCCTCGACACTGTTGTGCTCGGAGCGCTAGAAATGCTAACGACCGAAACCGTACCGACGCTTGATGTTACAAACTTTAAACGACCGCTTGTCGTAGGTTCAGGCAATGCCGAAGCCACAGGTCGTATCTTGTTTGCCGAAACAGATGCAATCTTTGCAAGTGAAAGCTCGGTTGATGATAAACTAAGCCATATCGATGACATCGACGAAGTAGTTATAGTGTCAGCATCTGGCGGCAAACATGCGCCGATCCTAGCACGTAAAGCACGCGACGCAGGCAAGCATGTTACACTCATTACAAATACACCAAACTCACCGGCTCAGCGAGAACTGTCTGATAGCGAGATTACAGCGCTTGTCTATCCTAAAAACCGCGAACCATACACCTATAACACAAGCACCTACATGTCAATGATGATGGGACTAACACATGAAGATCCTGCGGCAATTAAGCGTTTTATTGAAGAGCAGATCGATACGCTTGAGTTACCCGATCTTTCCCAGTTTGATAAATACTATCTAATTGTACCACCCAAATTTGCTGATGTAATTCGCATGCTTCATGTAAAGTTCATTGAACTTTTCGGACGCAATATCGCCCGTGATGTAGAAACGAGCGAATATGTGCGCCATGCGACAACAGTGGCGCCAAGCAACAATGAACTCTTCATTAGCTTCGGCGAGCCAAACACAACATGGGGCAACACAAATAACCGCCTGAATGTCCCATTGCCTAAAGATGCTAACTACATAGCAATGGTGGCAGTTGGCTACTACGTTATAGCGCAAATCCAAAAGGCACACCCGCAATACTTTAAAGAGAATATCAATGCTTATTGCCAGTTTATTTCTGGAGTATTCGGTGAATCAATTATGCCAATTGTCGATGGCACCGTATAGCATAGCGCTGATATGACAAACCGGCCCTTGCCACGTCCGAATAGGGCATGGTAGGTGCCGGTAGGTCTCTAGATCAGGTTGAGCGGCATGCGCTCAGAGCGTAGGCCCAGGGAGGGCATTGGGTCGTGCAGGGTGATGCGTACGCACCTGGGCCGCACCGGCCGGTGCGGCTTTCTCTTCGGCGACATCACCCTCCGCTTCGGATATGCACCACAGATGCTGATGTCTCGATCCTCCATGAAGAACGTGCCTTCCGTGCGGAACACGTGCCGCGTCGCACCAGCGCCGGTGATGAAAGCAAACAAGTGAACCTTGGTGCCCGCAGGCATTACCCATCTTTCCCCATTGACCGCTTCGATGACGAATTCGACCGGCAGCCGAAACTCTCGCTTTTTGTTCGCCGCGTCCTCGGCAAATTTGTCGAGCAGTTCTTTCCACCGCTCGGACGTGGCGTGTTGCAGTACGAGCTCAGTTGACATGCTCTACCCCTTACTGACTTGAGCCTTAGGTATGTTATATAACAGAAACTATAATTATCCAATAGTACATTCAATGAAAACGCCCCTCCCTTGGCGTTTCCGTAGAATACCAGGGAAGGGGCGGGAGGCCCTGTTTTGAGCCTCTATCGGCCGATCGCGGAAAGCGACCAGTCGATCGCACCGGGGATAGTCAGCGCCCGCGCATCGAGCGCGAACACTGTCCACGGTGACTTGGTGATGTCGCCTTGGTACCAGTACCTCACAAGGGTCTGCAACATCGCGAAGTTGATACCAGAGCCATCGTACGGCTGGCTGGCGTAGGACATCCCGAAGGTGTCCATGCCAACCGGACCGAGGAGTTGCATCGCGGCCCAGGCTTTCTCCATCTTGGCACCGTTGTCGTCGAACAGGTAGCTGGCGGACAATTTGTTCTCCACCGGCACCATCGTGCATGTAGTGTCCTTGCCGGTGCCACTGCACTGGCTGGCGAACGTCCCGTTGTTGTCAACGCGAAATTCCCCGACCACGTCGGCCCCGATCTTCGTCGGATCGCCCGTGATCATCTGGATGAACGCAGCGTTCTTGCGCCAGTCGGCGCACTGCTTGCCGTTCATGTCGTGCGAGCCGCCATTCTTATTGTCGGCCGTCGGGCAGGCGAACTGGTCGCCCGTGCCAGCGCTGTTAAGCACCGTGCTCGGGTCACCCTGTAGCCCGCGTCCGAACAGGACCATGGAGCTGTTTGCGCCGTACCAGGCACGGATGGCCATGCTGTAGTCGACGCTCCCGCCCGACTTGATCTGGATCATCGCGAGCTTGGGGTTGCTGCAGTTCTGGCAGCCCGCCGTCTCGACCTTCTTCAGATCGCCCTTCGGGACGCCGTCACTGTTGAGCGTAGGCAACCCATGGTCGTCGACCAAGCTGTTGATGTCAGGCAACGAATCACCGGTGAACAGCTTGTAGCTCTGTTCCAGGTTATTCCACACGCTCAGATACGATGGCTGGATCTCCAGCGTCGTCCACGAGTCCGTGGGATGACGACGCACGTTCACAGCATACGCGGTCTGCCGGTTGAGGACGAACCGCTGCACGCCGTAGGTGTTGGCGTCGCCCGCCGAGTACACCAGTTGCGTGCTGTCGAACTTGTCGCCGGGGTTGAACCCGAGCCACGGCGTTCGACTGTTGCTGAGTTCGTGGACCATCTCGCCGATCTGTCGCGAGGCGTAGATGATGGAAGTGTTGTTCTCCCACCATCCGCCGGCCAGGTTGGCCAACGGACCGCCCACGACAGTGACGCTGTGACCACGGTTGACGATCAGCGGATCGCCGCTGACGCGCACCTGGAAACTCTCATTGACCGAGACTGCCAGCAACGTCGCCTGCTCCAGTGGCATGTCGACGCCGGTCTGAAGACAGGGAACGCTGTAGTACAGGTCACTCTCCCACGAGCCACCGTCTCCGCCCTCGCCCAGGAAGTACTGGCCGACAATGGAGGGTTGCATGTTAATCCGCACCTTGGCGGTACACACGCGACCGCCACTGTGATCGTACGAATCGTACGTGGTGATGTCGGCCGTCATCTCGCTGCTCAAGCCGAAGTTGAGCTTACGACGAGCCATGGCAGTGACGGTGTGGTCGATGCCGTCCGAGCCCGTGATAGTCACGACCTCGGTCGAGACGCCAGCGCCCTTTCCGAACGTCGTAGTTACCTTGCCAGCGAGGGGACTGTAGTTCCCCACGCCCTGGGTGACTGAGACGTTCGTTTCGGAGCCGCCGTCAGGGCTGCTGTCGATGTCGTACTGCGTCCCAACGACCATACCCTGCATACCAGGGTCCGACCGCACCAGCAGGTCGCCCGACGACGAGCCGCACGCGCTGAGCGCGAGACCGAACGTCAGGGTTACTGCAGCGACGCCGAGCCATCGACGACCGCTTTTTCTATTCATTTGCTCTCCCTAGCTAAGTGGCCCCATCTATGGGACCAAATCCGTTGAGTGCACCATATATCATAAACTATTTTATTAGATTATTCAATAGCTTATTCGAACGACTACACCCTTACTAAAGATGTCAACAGAATGAACATACATAACCATTTAGGACCGCACAAAAGGCTAGACGTACGTTGGCTATACTCAGCTAAATCATGGACTTTCAACTTGATCGTATCTCTAACTAATCTTAGCTGCTTAAAGGACATCGTTTTTTGGAGCCACCAGCCCAGTGTCTTATAATGGGCAGTGTAGTGAGGGGGTCAAACAAATAACAGATACACATAACCCATATCATCAGGAGAACTAGCAAATATGAAGATTATTACTTCGATCGATGAGGCATTTATCAAGGAACTGCGTGCTAAACGAGAGTTTTTCTGGCTCGACCTCGTTAGCCCGAGCGTCAAACAGGTTGAACAGCTTGGCTCTCTGCTTAGTTTGCACCCCCTTGCCGTTGAAGACAGTATCAATTTCAAACAGCGGCCAAAACTTGACATCTACGAGAACAGTGCGCTTCTCGTGCTGGCGGGCACAGTCCAAAACCAAACATCTCCCCACTCTATAGAAGAAATCCACTGTTATATCAGCGGCGACTACATTGTTACTCTACATCATAAGGCCTACGAAGAGCTCGAACAACTTATGCAACTACTTAAAGACAGATCTCCCATAAAGAGTGAGGAATATTATGTATATAAAGTCATCGACGCAATCGTTGACAGCTATTTCCCGCCGCTGGCTGATTTAGATAAGTCAATTAATGACTTAGAAAATGCCATCGTCTCTGGCGTTAAAGACCATCAGTTAGAAGAGATCTTCAGGCTAAAGCGATTGCTACTACAATTACGTAAGGTTGTCGTGCCAATGCGTGACGTATTTGCCCGACAGATTGAAGCTATTGCTAGTCTGTCGGGGCTCGAATCTGATAGCCACGACTACTTCCGGGACGTGTATGACCACCTTATCCGGATTACCGACGAATTAGACTCCTATCATGAGATGGTAGGCAGTTGCACCGACTTATATCTATCGATGATTGCAAACCGACAGGGAGAGATATCTAAACAATTGACAATCATTGCCTCGATATTCCTGCCGTTGACGTTCCTGACAGGGTTCTTCGGCATGAATTTTGGCTGGGAGGTCAATCATATCCAAAGCTTATGGAACTTCGTCCTCTTCGGAATTGGCATTATGATCGTATCGGTAATTGCAATGGCCTGGTGGTTCCACCATAAAGGTTGGGTAGGGCATAGCGCCAATCGGTGAAGTCAATAAGGATTTAAGCCTCTGATCTTTTAGCTATAAAACACGCCTCCTTTGGCCATACACTCGGTATATAAAAGTCACCGTAATGTACTTGCAAATATTTTCGGTATAATTTAGTATGTACACATATTAAAAGGAGTCCAACATGAGAACATTTTCATCAGACACTAAGACCACCGCCACCCCAGCTCAAGCTTGGAAGGCATGGACAGACTTACCAAACTGGAAACGGCACGATCCTACAATTGAGTCAATTACACTTGATAAGTTCGAAAATGGCGCCAAGGCTAAACTTGTTAATAAAAAGGGGCCGGGTGCGATACTAATTCTTGAAGATATTGTCCCTGGTAAAAGCTTTACAATTTGTACAAATCTACCGCTTTGTACTATGAAGAGCTTCCATGAAGTGGTCCCAACAGAAGATGGTGGCGCACGATTCGTATTTCGCACTGAGTTCCGTGGGCCACTTGGCAACGTCTTTTACGCAATGTTTGGCAAGGATATCGCCAAGGACTCAGAACCTAATATGAAACGACTGTGCGAGCTTGCAGAAACGGAATATTAAGCTCTATGCGCGCAGAAACCTATACTAACCCACGGCAGAGTCTGGGATTTCTACTTAACCAGTCAGCCATTAATTGGCGACGTGCACTGGCTGGTGAGTTGCGGCCGATAGGGCTAACGCCGGTTCAATTCTTTATGCTAGGCTCAACATCACGTTTAACGTCGAGCAATGACCAAGGGCCAATGCAAAAAGACGTGGCGGAAGATACCGGAGTCGACGCGAATGTGGTATCACAAGTAGTACGTCAGATAGAGCAACGAGGACTCCTGGCGAGGACACCGCATGAAGGTGACGGACGAGCCTTTCGGCTGCAACTGACGCCGGCTGGTAGGCAAAAATTACATGAGGCATTGGTGGCAGTACGTAAGGTAGATGCGGCATTTTTTCACGCAGTAACAGATAGCGATTTACAGGACAGACTGGGTAAACTTGCGTAAGCTACATGAGGACGACCGGAAGCAGGCGGGTGAAGTCTGCATACTAGTGAATGGCTCCGATCTTAGTGTTTTTCAAGAAGCTTCTTTATCGGATCAAAATAATAATCTCGCCAATCCGAAAGATCCTTTTGTTCGTCTTGAATTTTACCAGAGAAATTCACATGAACAGTCGTGGACGTAACGTCGCTGTCGAATTCAAAACGAACAGTGTATTTCCATGTTGGGTTGTCATGGCCACACCAATCTTGCTCAATTAATTTTTGAGGCACAATTTTCATGGTTGTTTTACCGGCCCCGTTCGGGCCGAGCAATGCCAATACGCTTCCTTGCGGCACGGCTATACTAACATCCTTTAGTACTGTATGCCTACCAAACGACTTAGTAAGACCCGACGCTGATATAGCAGGCGAAGCAGCCATATTATTTGATATCCATGCCAAAGAACCTGGCAATCTTGTTTTGCCAACCCACCAGTACCTTCGGTTTACGAACCGGGTGATTGATCTGCGCTCCCTGATGGCCATTGTTCTGCAGTGTGTGATCTTGGAGGGGACGGTTCGGTAGTCCATCTCGATTATTTAGGTGCACCGCATCGCCGTGTTCTGGCATGCCCTGAATTTGGTGCATTGCCTCGTGGGTCTGTTTCAATAATGATTCTTTATTCACGATAAGTTCCCTTTCCTAACAGTGTTAGCCTAACGCTGTTAGGATAATAACCGTTTCTATGCTACACTGTCAAGTACGAAAGAGAGTTTTATATGGGATTGCAGCGAAAAGATGTAGTAACTGAAGGTTTGGAGATTTTACAGCGAGACGGTATCGATGGTTTAACGCTACGCAAATTAGCAGCAGAGCTGAACATACAAGCGGCGTCACTCTATACTCACGTCAAAAGTAAGCGTGATTTACTCGACGAAATGGCCGAAGAAATTCTGCATACCAAGTTTCAGACTATGCCAGTGCCCGGAAAAACAGAGGCTTGGCAGACATGGTTTAAGCGTTTAGTACACGATGTGCGCAGTGCATTACTCGCATATCGTGATGGCGGTCTTGTGGCGGCGGGTGTCGACCCTCGGCGCGCCAAGACATACGCACGACTTGGAGCGCATATGCTGACAATACTTTGCGAGAAATATGATTTTGATGTTATCACGGCTGGTAGGTTAGTTTCAACGGCACTTACATATACCTATGGTTCGGTTATCGAGGAGCAGAACTCGCCAAGTATAGAGAAGATACAAGAGGCCGGAGCATCTGTAGAAGATTACTTCTCGCGAGAAATGAAGCAGAGGCTGGCTGCGGTAGCAAAAGATTTTAAAGGTGTTGATAACTTTTTTGATCAGGCGCTTGATTTGATAATACGGGGTGTCGTGTAAATAATGAGAGAGCCAAACAAAAAGTGCTCCAAATGAGGAACACTTCCATCTCTGTAGTTCTATCTTTGGCACGCCAGATCGACCTGTCGTGGAACACACTGGAACCTAGTTTAATACTAGTGTACGAAAAGCTTACGGATTTAGATTGGGTTTACCATAGCGGTGAAGTCCACATTGTCAAACCTGCACCAGAAGAGAGCTATCGCCATGGACTAAGTCCACGAACCCATCGTTCTTAGGCCGCGGCAGCAATTCTGAGCACTTTGAGCCAAGATATTAGGGGCATGTCGCTCACTACCCGAACATCACCAGGAAAGAAATCTACAAACTGCTTCACTGTAATATCCTCTTTTATGGGCTTTGCGTCTATCCTTGTGCTGACCGAGCGGCTGCCGCTCTTTGCATCAACGATTCGTAAGCTTCAATCATTTGTTCATAGAGTTTTGGGCTTGCCAACTTTATTGCCTCTCCCCATGCCTCCGCAGTCCTTATATCTTCCCGGAAATGTTCAGGGGAAAGGCTAAATCTTGCAAAGGCGAGTATGTGAGGGTCATTGACGAATTGAGCGGCAGAAATTCCTTTTACCCCCCGAGCAAAGGCATCTACAGCCCCTGGCGGGTAGCCTAAAAGTGTACCAATCGTACGAGTATCTTGTTCGATAAGAGCATGGTCAAGAGACGCCACATCTTCATCTGATATTCCGACGCTAATCTGTTCCCCCGCAACATGGACATGCAAGCCTAAATCGCGCGCGATATTGACGACATCCTCACATCTTTCACGTTGCCGTGGCGCACCTGGCAATCCTTCAAAAGTAGACAGATGCACCACGGAGGTTGGCTTATATCCTAATGCTGTGAGAAGTAGTTCTCTTTTTTTGGCTATATCAATCGGTACTCCTTCGAGTTCGGTGATTGCTTCACTCAGAAGCGACTCAGCTGGAGTAAATCTTGCAATGGCTTCATTAGTATCGCCCTCTACGGGTTGTACTTGAGTTTGCAGGCCATTGGTGTGAACCGAACGTCGTCGTTGTGCCACCTCAGCATGCACGCGTGGACTCAACTCTCGAATGGTTCTCTCCCAAAGGGCCGGCGTTTCCAGCTCCTTTGTATAGTTGCCGCGCGAAAGAAGGAAGCCAGTATAGTCCACCACCTCTGGAGGCAAGCCAGGAATGTGGGTTGGATTTATAGTATCCTGCCGGTGATAAGCAAAAGCGTCAGCTGCGGTCTCGGGATATCCAAGCGCAAGCGCATGTCGGTATGGATCTTGGTTTACTACAGCATTCTTAAGCCGCTCAGTGTTTTCTGGTGATGAGCCGACGAAAAATGTTAACGTCCTTGCACGTAGGCCGCTCTTCAGCCCCACGCTCGCCGCTGGTCCAATGATAATACTGAGACCCGCTAACTGCGCCACACGTACATATTCTTCGACTATCTCATCGGGCATTGTTGGTAGGGCATCCTCTAAAGCGTCCAGATGTGGCGGGGCTTGAATAGTAACCTCAGAGGCAGGCTTTACGCCTGAGGCCGTTAAAAGATATTCGACCTTATCGTAGACAGGTGTATCCATATTCTCAATTGCAGCAATAGCCTCCGGTGTCAATGAGCGTTCACTAGTTTTGTCAGACTCGCCATATAGTAGCCTATGGGGCGCTTCTGTTGCGGATGCATAATTTTCATTCATTAGGTAGCTTTCCAGATATGCGTTTGGCTCTATTTTTATTTTCTAATATAGCACGATTATAGTAATCCAGAAAATGACTATAGAAATATCAACACATGCCCAGATGGCAAAACAAAAACTACGACCTCTGTCGTGGTTTGGCTGGGGATAGATTGAATCAATTTTGGTGCGGATAAGAGGACTTGAACCTCCACGCCCTTGCGGGCACTAGCACCTGAAGCTAGCGCGTCTACCAATTCCGCCACATCCGCTCACACTCAGGAGGGATTCTATCCCTCCGCTGTCATTTTGAAGTAAATCCAAAATCGACAGCTCCTCCTTGCTAAAGCCCGGGCTAAGCCCTGGTTCGCTTTGCTCATCGGATACCTTTACTATATCAGGGGTGATGAAGTGATACAATACACCTATGGAAGATACACGGAATGTTGTTGATGAATTTAAAGGTGGTCCCCAGGAAGATATCATAGCCGAGCTTGATGCGAGATATCCTGATTATCTTGAAATTGCAGTAGACAACGTCACGCGCGACTTTAATATGGGCACGATCATTCGCACCGCCAACGCCTTTGGAGTGCGGCACGTGCATGTGATCGGGCGCAAACAGTGGAACAAGCGCGGTGCCATGATGACCGATACCTACTTGCATGTTCATTATCATCAAACAACCGAGGGGTTCATACAGGCAATCTCGGGTAAGGTACTTATTGCTGTCGATAATGTAGAAGGTTCCCGAATGCTAGACGACAAAGAGCTACCACGTAATGCAGTGCTGCTTTTTGGCGCTGAAGGGCCCGGGATTCGTGAAGAATTACTCACTCGTGCAGACGAAATTGTCGCTATCGAGCAATACGGCAGTACGCGCAGCATTAATGTTGGAGTTGCCGCAGGTATCGTTATGTATGAATGGGTGCGCATTCACAAGAGGTAAGTGATGATGGTAATGCTTGCAAAATGCGCATAATATTGCTATAATATAAATCAGTTATGGCAAATCTGTCCTCAGAACCGTACAAGGGTGCCCGCGACTGGTATCCAGAGTCAATGCGACTTCGTAGCTATATTTTTCATACCTGGCGCAAGGTAGCGCAGCGCTACGGATACGAGGCATACGATGCACCTCTTCTGGAGCCAGTTGATGTATACGAGGCAAAAAGTGGCCAAGAACTGGTTGGCGAACAAACCTATCAATTCACCGATCGCGGCGAGCGCCGCGTGGCAATCCGCCCCGAAATGACGCCGAGTGTGAGCCGTATGATCGCCGCGCGCCAACAAGAGCTCGCTATACCCGCAAGATGGTTTAGTATTGCGCAGTTCATGCGGTATGAGCGACCCCAGCGCGGTCGCGAACGCGAGTTCTGGCAGCTTAACTGCGACCTATTCGGCCAAGAGGGTGCAATCGCCGACGCCGAGATTATCTCACTTGGTGCTGATATCCTCACAGAACTTGGCGCTACTCCAGAAATGTTTACAATCAAAATCAACAACCGCCGTATCGTAAACTTTATGATGGCACAATACCTTGAGCTTGATGGTGTGCAAGCACAGCTCATGATCCGTCTTTTTGACCGCAAGAACAAAATTGCGCCAGAAGCATTCCGTGACCAAGCAATTGAAATTTTCGGCACAAACATGGCATCTAAAGGACTACAGAAACTCGCCCAACTCCTCGCTGCAAAAACCATGGCAGACTTACCTGAAACAATTCGTGAGAGCAACGCTGTAAAAGAAATCCAAGAATTGTTCACCCAGCTCGAACGCGCCGGCGTAAAGAACGCCATATTTGATATCACCCTAATGCGCGGCCTTGACTACTATACCGGTACCGTATTCGAGTTCTTCGACACGCACCCCGAAAACGCCCGCGCGCTCTTTGGCGGCGGTCGCTACGATGGGCTTGTTGGGCTATTTGGCGGCGAACCAATGAGTGGCGTTGGCATAGCGCCAGGTCTCAGTATGACCGAGTTATTCATGCACACTCACAGGCTCGTACCAAAGCTCCGCAGCAACACTGATGTATATATGATTGTCATTGGCGATACACTCCGTAGCGCTCAGAAACTTGCCATAGAGCTTCGTAAGGAAGGTGTCAATATAGAGCTTGATACGACAGGCCGTAAAATGGATAAGCAACTTAAAACTGCTGTCAAGAAATCGATTCCTTATCTATTGTTTGTCGGCGAAGAAGAGATCGCCAAAGAGGCATACTCACTCAAAAACACGCTTACCGGTGAAGAAAAGAAGCTTAGTTTTGAGCGAATCGTCAGCACCGTCACCGATCACCGCACTGGCCATAGTGAGGACGACGAATTTGACGTTTCTGATATGATTGCGTAGTCTTGCTTATGTTATACTAATGGCATGAAGCATCGGGTGAGGCGTGGGTTTACCATTGTTGAATTAATCATTGTGATTGTGGTCATCGCAATCCTAGCAACACTTACAGCGCTGTTATACAGCAATGCGCAAAGGCAAGCGCGCGATACGGCGATCCGTGATGCAGCAGACAAATTTGCTCAATCTATTGAACTCATGTCATCAAAAATAAACGGGGGCGCCATAATAAAAGGTGGTTACGGGTCGACAACCGCTGCGACATCAACGGGCTGCATCGACGGAAGTGGTGGCGAGCAAGCACCAGGATATGGAGCGCAGAAGAGTGATGCAAACTATAAGTGTACGTTAGGTGACGCTGTTGTCGCAGCTGGCTATTTAAGTGCATCGTACTTTACAGGATTGCCACCCAATGTCGCAGATGGCAATAGTCCAGTAACGAATTTCATTACTCAAAAATGCAGTGGTGATGGCAAAAACTATCTATTCTATAGCCAAGAAGCGCCGTCATCGGACAGTTTAGCCGCTGTAAATAATGTCCTTAGTACAGTTTGCGCAAGCCAAGTGTCAAGCGTGAGCGGCCGCAACATGGGTGGCGTGATTCAGCTCGATGTGCGTTAGATAGTCCTATCTGTTATAATCTGTAGTTATGAAAACGACAGTCAAACACCTATCTGATACGCGTGTGCTAGTAACGATTACACTTGGGGCTACAGAACTTGAAGCTGCCGAGCAAGTTGCGCTGAAAAAGCTAGCAAAGAATGTTAAGGTTGATGGTTTCCGTAAGGGCCATGTACCAATCGCGTTGATCAAGAAAAACGTTGATCCTAATGAGCTTGGCCAAGAAACTATCGAGAACGCTCTTTCTCGCGCGGTTGCGGAAAGCTATCTCGAAAAGGACATACAGGCTCTTGAGCGTCCCGAAGTCGAAATCAAGAAATTCGTACCTGGAGAATCACTCGAATTTACAGCCGAAGGCGATGTCATGCCTAAAGTAACACTCGGTGACTACAAAAATCTCAAGGCTGAGAAAAAGGTGAAAGCCGTCGTAAAGGCCGATATCGAAGATACAATCGAACGCATCCGCAAAGGTTTCGCGACTAAAGACGAGACCAAATCTGCAGCAAAAGACAGCGATGAGGTAATCATCAAGTTTGTTGGCAAAAAAGATGGTAAAGCGTTTGATGGTGGTACTGGTGACGATTATCCGCTCACACTTGGTAGCAAATCGTTTATTCCTGGCTTTGAAGAAGCGCTCGTTGGCCTTAAGGCTGGCGATAAAAAGGAAGTTGAACTTACCTTCCCTAAGGATTATCACGCAAAAGAACTTGCTGGCCAAAAAGTAGTGTTTGAAACGACAGTTAAAAAGGTAAATGCAGTCAGTCTGCCGAAGGTGGATGATGAATTTGCCGCAAAGGTTGGCCCATTTACAAGCCCCGAAGAACTTCGCGAGGATATCAAGAAAGAAATCACCGCTCAACGTGAGCGCGAAGCAAACGACACGGTAAAAGACGACCTTGTTAAGCAGCTTGTGGAAAAGAGTAAAGTAAGCGTGCCTGGGGTACTCCGCGAAGATCAGATCCGCTCTATTGAAACCGATTTGCAACAGAATCTAATGTACCAAGGTATGGCATTCGAGCAATATCTCGAAAGTCGTGGTTTTGCTGATCGCGACGCGTGGGTAAAGGAAGAAGCTGAAGAAGCCGCCGATAACCGTATCAAGGCTGGCCTTGTACTCGCCGAGCTTTCTAAAGAGCTTAAAATTGAGGCAAGCGCCGACGAGCTCGCCGAGCACATCAATGTTTATAAGCAACAGTACGCTAATAACCCAGAAATGGCAAAGCGTTTTGATGAGCCAGAGACTCAGCGCGAAATCGCAAACCGTTTGATCACTGAAAAAACGGTAGATGAGCTCGTAAAGCTTAACACTAAGTAATGTATATCTAGCAATAAAATGCCCCTCAATTGTGAGGGGCATTTATTTGCCTTTCGTTCTTTTGAACTCATCAGCATACATATGCATGTATGGAGGCAGTCCTATCCAAGCAACTACCTCTTTGAACCATGCGCAGCTGAACGACACTAGAGCTTGTCGTCGAAGGCGCCACTTGCCGTGGCCTCCCCAAGGAAAGCCTCAAACGCCGCGTCAGCCGCCGCCATGTCGCCATTCCAGCGGTCCGTAGCGCTAACGCCCGCCAGGGAGCTTATGAGCCCGGTACCGTTGACGATGCCCAGTGCGGTCAGCTCGATCATGCCGACAGCGATGTCGACCAGCAAGCTGAATGCCCTGACGATGATCTCACCCACCATAGTGAGCAACGCCTCAGGCACATCGCGGATAGATGACAGTTGGAGCTGAATAACGACGCTTGACGTCACCGCGCCACAGTAGACCGTCCGCAGTGCGTTGAGTTCGTCGCTAGCCCGAATGATCGCTTCATGCCCGCTGATCACCTTGTTGGCGACTGCCTTGAACACGTCGCGGTAGGTTGTTGCCTGTTCCTGCGTGAATTCGCCGCCGCCCTGCAGGGTGATTGCGAAATGATATCGTACGCTATTCAAGCGCACTACCCCGTATGCAGTCGCGTCACTCATGGTATAGCTCCCTTCCATCTGGCGCTCGGACCTTCTGCGAATGGTTCGCATAGATGGGAAATCCAAGCGTGCGCTGCAGCACCCAGGGGCATCTCATCTATGCAAGAAGTAACTTGGATAGGTTCGTGTCCAGCCAATAGGGAGAACAACAAGATTATTTTATACTAAATAAAGTACCCTGTCAATTTTATAGATCGCAACGCAGATTGACAAGTTGGCACTCAGCATTGACGAGTGCTAACTATGCGCGTATTATAGGGGTATGACAAAGCCTAGCAACTATCTTGTACCAAACGTAATCGTTAAAACACGCGATGGCGAGCGTGGCTACGACATCTACTCACGCCTCCTTGAAGATCGCATTATCTTCCTCGGTGAAGAAGTGAATGAGCAAACCGCTAACGTAGTCGTCGCACAGCTCCTTCATCTCGCTAACGAAGATCCAAATAAAGACATCCAGCTTTACATCAATAGCCCAGGCGGCACCGTATACGATGGCCTTGCTATCTATGACACGATTCAGTTTATTAAACCCGATGTTCAAACCATCGGTATTGGCCTGCAAGCAAGTATGGGTGCATTCCTACTAAGTAGCGGCTCCAAAGGTAAGCGCATGATGCTGCCGAATGCGCGCGTCATGATCCACCAGCCATCAAGTGGCACACAAGGCAAAGTAACCGACCAAGAAATCAGTTTACGCGAATCGCTCTATATTAAAGAGAAGCTTACCGAGATTATGGCAAGGAATGTTGGTCAAAAGGTAGATAAGGTGAAAGCTGATATGGAGCGCGACTTCTGGATGAGCGCTGAAGAAGCGGTCAAATATGGTCTTGTTGACGAAGTGATAGACCCAGACAAATCATAACCAAGAAATTTAGGATAGTCTGCCAGCGTATATGCTGGCAGACTATCTATGCACTAAATATACTTGACTTTTACCCGCGAAACTGACTATACTAAGAGTAATGAAGATTGTGTAACATGGGTTGATTATATACCGCGCCTGTAGGCGGGGCGTTTTGGTATGAAATCCCATGGTTAAGTAAAGCTTCGTGTGCCCGAAACTTCTATAGTGGTCATTGCAAGCATCAACCCCTTGTAGCGAACGCGAAACTATCAACCTAATACTCTTATAGAGAGGGAGTATCTATATGCCAAAGGCAGATAAGGTAGTAGCTCCGGTAAAGCGTAAATTCTTTACTGAGAACGACACCGCACTAGAGGTTCCAAATCTCTTGACTCACCAGAGGGAATCTTGGAAAGATTTCATCGAGACTGGTTTGAGCGAGATTTTTGCAGAGCTTAACCCAATTGAAGACTATACTGGCCAGAAGCTTGAGCTTCGCTTTAAAGACTACAATTTCGGTGAGCCAAAAAACACTGAACACTTTGCAAAAGAAAACAATGTTACATTTGACGCACCATTACTCGTAAACGTTGAACTTACCAACAAGACGACTGGTGAAGTAAAAGAACAAGAAATCTACCTCGGTGACTACCCATGGATGACTGATCGAGCAACGTTCATCATCAACGGTACCGAGCGTGTAGTGGTAAGTCAACTTATCCGCTCTGCGGGTGTATTCTTCACAGCAGAAAAGGGCGTTGGCAAAAACCTCTACAGCGCAAAGCTTATTCCAGGCCGTGGTGCATGGCTTGAGTTCGAGACTTCAGCAAGTGGCGCACTCTACGTTAAAATAGACCGCCGCCGCAAGATCCCTGTAACTACACTACTCCGCGCACTTGGCTACAGCAAAGTATCTGAAATCAAGGAACTCTTTGCCGACATCGACACCGGTGACATGAAATACATTGATGCCACTCTTGAAAAGGACCCAAGCCACGGTGTTAATGAAGCACTTATCGAAGTATACCGCCGCCTTCGCCCAGGCGACCTTGCAACCGTAGACAACGCTCGTCAGATGATTGAGCGCATGTTCTACGACTTCAAGCGCTTCGACTACAGTCGTGTTGGTCGCTTTAAGATGAACCAACGCCTTGGCCTTGATATGCCAAACACTGCTGAAAACCGCGTGTTCCAGCTTTCTGACCTTGTTGCTATCATCCGCGAACTTATTCGCATCAACAATGCACAAGAGCCAGGTGACGACATCGACGCTCTCTCTAATCGACGCATTAAGCTTGTCGGTGAGCTCGTTGCTCGCCAGTTCCGTGTTGGTATGCTCCGCATGCAGCGTAACGCAATGGACCGCATGAGCATGAGTGATCTTACTTCGGTAACACCGAGCCAGCTCATCAACGCTCGTCCAGTTGTTGCTGCAGTACGAGAGTTCTTTGCAAGCAGCCAGCTTAGTCAGCTTCTTGATGAGGTCAACCCGCTCTCTGAGCTTTCACACAAACGCCGTCTAAGCTCGATGGGTCCTGGTGGTCTAAGCCGCGAACGCGCAGGCTTTGACGTGCGTGACGCGCACCCAACTCACTACGGCCGTATATGTTCAGTGGAAACACCAGAAGGTGCAAACATTGGGCTGGTACTTAACCTTGCAACATACGCTCGCATCAACGAGTACGGTTTCATCGAAACCCCATACCGCAAAGTAGTAGACGGCAAAGTAACTGACGAAATTGTCTATCTCGATGGTAGCCAGGAGCTTGTAGAAGTTATTGCAGAAGCAAGTGCTGTACTTAATAAAGATGGCGGCTTCACTGACGAACGCGTGAGCGCACGTAAGTTCTTAAAGCCTGAGTCAGTTGACTCATCCGAAGTCACCTACATGGACGCTTCACACAAACAGATCCTCGGTGGCCCAGCAAGTTTGATTCCATTTATCGAAAAGAACCGTATTGACCGTTCATTGACCGGTTCAAATATGCAGAAGCAAGCAGTTCCACTACTCGTCCCAGAATCAGCAACTGTTGGTACCGGTATCGAGCAAAACATCGCCCGCAACTCAAGCCAGCTCGTTGTAGCAGAAGCTGATGGTGAAGTAATCCGCGCAGACGGTGACGTTGTTGAAATCCAATATAAGGATGGCAAAAAATCATACGAGCTTACTCACTTCGCCAAGAGCAACGACGACCGCTGTATCAACCAGAAGGTTCGCGTAACTCGCGGCGATAAGGTTAAAGAAGGCGACATTCTTATCGAAGGCATGTCTATCGCTGATGGTGAAATCGCTCTCGGTAAAGACCTTCTTGTAGCCTTTATGCCTTGGGCAGGTTACAACATGGACGACGCAGTTGTTTTGAGCCGCCGCCTCGTTCAGGACGACACGCTTACAAGCATCAACATCAAAGACTACACTGTTGAAGTCCGCGAAACCAAACTTGGCCCAGAAATCGTTACTCGCGACATTCCAAATGTTAACGAAGACAGTCTCCGTCACCTCGACGAAAGCGGTATCGTTCAGGTCGGTAGCGAAGTGGCGCACGGTGACGTGCTCGTTGGTAAGATTACCCCTAAGGGTGAGCAAGAGCTCAGCTCTGAAGAGCGACTTCTGCGCGCAATCTTTGGTGAAAAAGCTAAGGACGTTCGCGATACTTCACAGCGCATGAATAACGCTGGTGGCGGTAAAGTTGTCGGCGTTAAGATCTTCAGCCGTGAAAACGGTCACGAGCTTAAAGCTGGTGTACTTATGCAAATCCAGATCTTCGTAGCGCAACTCCGCAAGATTAGTGTCGGTGACAAGCTTGCTGGTCGCCACGGTAACAAGGGTGTTGTAGCGCGCATTCTTCCAGAAGAAGATATGCCGTACATGGCTGATGGCACCCCAGTTGACATTGTCTTGAACCCGCTTGGTGTGCCAAGTCGTATGAACCTTGGTCAGCTCTTTGAAACACACATCGGTATGGCTGCGCGCGCCCTTGGTTACAAGGTTGCAACGCCTCCATTTAACGGTGTTCCAAACGAAGTTATTGAAGACGAGCTCGAAAAAGCTGGCCTTGCACGCGATGGTAAAAGCCAGCTATTTGATGGTCGCTCTGGCGAAGCCTTCGAAGAGCGTACTACTGTTGGGGTGATGCACATGATCAAGCTTCACCACATGGTAAGCGACAAGATCCACGCTCGCTCAACTGGTCCATACACTATGGTTACTCAGCAGCCACTTGGCGGTAAGGCGCAAAACGGTGGTCAGCGCTTCGGTGAGATGGAGGTGTGGGCACTTGAAGCATACGGCGCAGCCGCAACTCTTCAGGAAATGCTCACGATCAAGTCCGATGATGTATACGGCAGAGCAAAAGCCTATGAAGCAATCATCAAGGATGAGCTCATTACTGGGCCAAAGCTTCCAGAAAGCTTTAACGTCCTCGTGAAAGAATTGCAAGGTCTTGGTCTTCGTGTTGACCTCGTAGATGAAAGCCAACTTGTTGATGCTGAAAGCCTCATCGAAAAGGCCGGTCCAGAAGACAAGACAGTTCCAGCTCTTAATGACGAACCCGTCGAGACCGTTCTTGATGAAGCCGACGAAATCGGCGACATCGGCGACGAAGACGGTATGAGCATCCAAGACATTGATGAAGTAGATGAAATTAAGGAGGAGGCGTAAACATGGCGCGTGTTATTGCTACCTCAGGTATCGCAGATTTTGATGCCGTACGTCTTGCAGTAGCAAGTCCAGAGGATATCCTCAAGTGGAGCTACGGCGAAGTTACGAAACCTGAGACAATTAACTATCGTACACAAAAGCCAGAGCGTGACGGATTATTCTGTGAGCGTATCTTCGGCCCAGTGAAGGATATCAATCCACACGACTCTAAACTCAAGGGTGTACGCTCTCGCGAAGCTGCCGTCGATAAAAACGGCGAGCTTGTAACAAAGAGCATTGTACGTCGTGAGCGAATGGGTCACATCCAACTTGCTGCGCCAGTTGCGCACATCTGGTTCATGCGTGGCACTCCAAGTGCTATGAGCCTGCTGCTTGGCATCACCGTACGAAATCTCGAACGTATTGCGTACTTTGCAACCTATGTCATCCTTGGCGTAGAGGCAGAAAAGCGTGACCAAATGCTCGCAGATCTCGAAGCCGAGACCGAAGCTGGTCGCCTCGCTATCAAAATGCGCTTCGAAAAAGAAGCTGGCGTTGATGGTGCTGATGTAAAGAAGCTCGCTGAAGAACAATCACGCGAGCTCGAAGAACTCGATGGTTCATACGCTGTCAAGAAAACACAGCTTGAAAGCCTCGTTAAGGGCGCATTACTTAGCGAAACTGATTTCCGCAACCTCCCAGAGGAATACGAAGAGCTTATCGATGTCAGCATGGGCGGCCCAGCATTGAAGGCACTCCTCGACGAAATCGATCTCGACGCACTCATCATCAAGCTTCAAGAAGAAGTTGAAGGTGCAAAGGGTCAACGCGAGAAGAAGCTTTTGAAGCGCCTCAAGGTACTCGAAGGCATGCAGGCAGCCGGCATTAAGCCATCAAGCCTTTGCTTGACTGTACTCCCAGTGATTCCTCCAGACTTGCGTCCTATGGTGCAGCTTACCGGTGGCCGTTTCGCAACCAGCGACCTTAACGACCTCTATCGCCGCGTTATCAATCGCAATAACCGTCTTAAGAAACTCATCGACCTTAACGCGCCTGAAGTTATCCGTCGCAACGAGATGCGTATGCTCCAAGAAGCCGTTGATAGTCTCATTGACAATTCAGCAGCTCGTGGTGGCCGTGCCGTTAATGCAACAGGTGGCCGTCGTCGTCTTAAATCTTTGAGCGATATGCTCAAGGGTAAGCAAGGTCGCTTCCGCCAGAACCTTCTTGGTAAGCGTGTGGATTACTCTGGTCGTTCAGTGATCGTGGTAGGTCCTAAACTAAAGATCAACCAATGTGGTCTGCCAAAGCAGATGGCGCTTGAGCTCTTTAAGCCATTCGTTATCAGCTGGTTAATCCGCAATGAGTTTGCACATAACATCCGTTCTGCAACTCGTTTGATCGAAGCAGGGGACGCAGTGGTATGGGACGCACTTGATTCAGTAATCGAAGGCAAGTACGTACTCCTTAACCGCGCACCATCACTTCACCGTCTAAGTATTCAGGCATTTATGCCAGTACTCGTTGAAGGCAAGGCAATCCAGCTTCACCCGCTCGTAGCATCAGGCTTCAACGCCGACTACGACGGCGACCAGATGGCTGTGCACCTTCCACTTTCTAAGGACGCCCAGAACGAAGCTCGCGAATTGATGAGCGCAGTGAACAACCTACTTAAACCTGCGGATGGTAGCCCAGTGCTTAACATCAACCAGGACATCGTGCTCGGTAACTACTACCTTACATACGAAAAACCTGCTGCGCAGACCAAGAACGTTGCTATCTTTGCCTCAAGCCGTGATGCTGAAATCGCCTACGACATGGGTAAATTGCAACTCCAGAGCCCAATCCGCATCCGCGCAAAGGGTGAAATCCGCGAAACAACACTTGGTCGCGTATTCTTCAACGAAATCCTCCCAGAAGATTTCCCATACAATAACAACGTCCAGAACAAGAAGGAACTCAAAAAGGTTCTTGCTCAGATCTTTGACAAGTATGGTGCAGAAGAAACCGCTAAGACTGCTGACCGTATGAAGGGCCTTGCATTCCGTTTTGCAACCACTTCAGCTGTATCGACTGGTATGCAGGACTATCTTAGCTTCGACGAAATCGCTGACTTCGTGGCCGAAGGTGACGATAAGACTGCTACTATCTCTGAACAATACGACTCGGGTCTGATCACTGGTGAAGAGCGTTACAGCCTTACCGTTGCAAACTGGCGTGGCGTCGACCGCAAGATCGAAGACTTCCTAAAGGGCCAGCTAGCACACATGGACACCAGTGTTTCAACAATGGTGAACTCAGGTGCTCGTGGTAACATTACTAACGTCAAGTTCGCAAGCGCGATGATCGGTATCCAGGTGGATGCAACCAACCGCGAAATCGAGCTTCCAGTTCGTTCAAACTTCAAGAAGGGTCTTTCAAGCCTTGAGGCATTCGTGGCAACACGTGGTGCGCGTAAGGGTCTTATCGACACCGCTCTTAAAACTGCCGACTCTGGATACCTTACTCGCCGTCTTGTAGACGTAAGCCAGGACGTCTTCACTGTTCCTGATGAAACAGGTGATGATAAGGGCTTCTCGATCTACCGCAATGAGTCTGAATACACAATGATCGACTTTGGTGATCGCCTCTACGGCCGCTACACAGCTGAGGCTGTTCCTGGTCACGTCGAGGCCGACCAATTGATTACCCGTAAAATCGCTGATGCAATCCAGGGCGATGAAAAAGTTGCCTCTGTAAAGATTCAGTCTGTACTTTCAACTAACAACCTTGGCGGTATTCCACAGAAGAGTTACGGTATTGACATGTCTACCGGTATGCTTGTAGCTGATGCTGAGCCAGTTGGTGTTATCGCTGCACAGTCAGTGGGTGAACCAGGTACACAGTTGACACTGAACACCTTCCACAGTTCTGGTGTTGGTGGTTCTGACATCACCCAGGGTCTCCCTCGTGTTGAAGAGCTCTTCGAGGCTCGCAACCCTAAGGGTCAGGCATACATGACTGAGGTAACCGGTACGGTTGATATCTGGGAAGAGGGCAAGAAGTACATCTTGCAAATCACCCCAGAGGCTGGCCATGTTGAGCGCCTGCCACTTGATGGCCGCAAGGTTATCGTAAAGGGTGGTTCTAATGTAAAGGTTGGCGACGTACTCGCTGAAGCTGAAGAGGGCAAGAAGCCGCTGATCGCACCATTTGATGGCGTTGTAGATACAGCCGACGACACCCTCGTTATTGCAGCGAGCGCAAGTGCACCAGTTCGCTACGAAATCCCTGGGCAAATGCAGCTTGTTGTAAGTAAAAACGACCATGTAGAAGCAGGTGACCGCCTTACGGTTGGTTCACTTAATCTTCACGACTTGATGCGTCTTAAGGGTACTGAAGCAACGCAGCGCTACATCATTAACGAAGTGCTCCGTATCTACGCTGCACAGGGTCAGGATGTAGCCGACAAGCACCTCGAGATCATCGTGCGACAGATGTTTAGCCGTGTACAAATCGAGGATCCAGGTAATAGCACCTTCGTGATGGGCGACATTGTCTCTAAAGCAAGTGTCGTCGACGCGAACACTAAGCTCGCAGCCGAAGGCAAAGAGCCTGCGCAGTACACCCAGTTGCTCCTCGGTATTACCAAGGTATCAATCTGGAGCGACAGCTGGCTATCTGCTGCATCATTCCAGGACACGACTCGTGTGCTCATCAACGCTGCCGTAAGCGGCCGCGCTGACCACCTTGGCGGTCTTAAGGAGAACGTGATCATCGGACGCAAGATTCCTGTGGGTACCGGTGCGCACGTACTCTCAGACGAAATGACTGCAGAGGATGAGCTCGTAGCCGACGAACTTTCTGAGGCTGATATGGTCGAGGAAATCACAGCGGATGTAGACCAAGAGTCATAAGGCTTGTTACGCTAATAAAAGAACCCCCGGTAATGGGGGTTCTTTTATTAGCGTAAAACGGTGGCTAGTAGTTACCTTTTTTAGGGGCTGGCACAGCACTCATAGCGCCAGTCTTGAGACTTCGGCATGGCGCACCACTATACGCGCTTTGTTGATCCTTCGTAATATATTTCTCGCATTCGATCGCTACATTGTCTTGGTCGGCAAAGTAGTGCCATATCCCATCTGGAGTTTGGTAGTAAATGGCAAATTTACCATCTGCCGTCAACTGATCATTAATAACACTACTCACTTGAATCTTACCTCGCTTATAGCCAGCAACACTGCCATCGGTAACCGTTGGCTTGCCGACAAAACCATATAATACACTCGTTGCAGAGAGTGGCGTATAGATGCTAGCAAAGTCAGCTTGGTCTTGCGCGTAACTGCTATATGTCGACATATCCAAACATTTTGCTTCAATCCATTGGTTTGCTTTTATGTCCTTCGGTTTAACTAGATCCGCCTCGCAAACAACATCTTTACGAACAAAATATGCCTGGTAATTTGCCATGCCAGAACCGTCGGCTATAACAACCTTACTAAACCCATCGCCATCGAGTGAGTGTACAATTGAATTGATTTGTGCCGAAGCCTTATCTGGCGTAACTTCTCCTGCGGCGCTTACTAACGGTGCAATGTCAGAGACTACTGTGTAGTAGCTAGTATTCGGCGCTTTAATCGGACGCATGATTGCCGACTTAGCCACCTCAGTACCCTTAAAATATTCTTTGACGTGGGTAATCGCCGTTGCTGCTGTTAGTGTCGAATCACTCGAGGGCTTACTCGTATCTTTTGCCGTCGTTTTTAGCTTTGTATTCGCCGCCGGCATGAGCGCAAAAGCAAGCATAGCGCCAACACCAATAATGCAAAGACTAACAAATACACCGAGCGCAACCATAAAGCGCTTCGGATGATAGGCACGTTTTGGAGTATCGGCAATAGGGTGCATATAATCGCCAAGCGGCGGTACGCTATCTGGTAAGGGCGAGATCACTGGCTGCTGGTTGTATGGAGGCGGCCCTTGTGGCGTTGGTTGTGACGGGTGAACTGGAGGTTGTTGCTGATTTGGATCTGGGTACATTATTATAAACCTTATGTTTTCTTGAGGTAATTGTACCGTGAATAGATGTGTTTACGCAAGCTGCCACTAGAGGTAGACTAGACAAAACCCCTTAAGTTCGATATAATAGCAGATGAGTTTCTCTTTCTAAGCGGAGCAAGGAGTGTGTAACTTTAGTTTCGCCTCGAAAGACTCCTACCAGCGTTTGCTGCGAGTGGTAGGTAAACAGGCCCTAAGCAAGCCTTTATATTAAGAACAATGAGAAGAGGATCTATCTAGATGCCAACAATCAACCAATTGGTTCGCAAGCCTCGCAAGACTGCTACTAAAAAGAGTAAGTCTCCAGCGCTTGGTCGTATCCAAAATGCGCTCAAGGTTCGTTACTACGAACAGAACGCTCCACTTAAGCGTGGCGTTTGTATCAAGGTAACAACCAAGACTCCAAAAAAACCTAACTCAGCACTCCGTAAGGTCGCTCGCGTACGTCTTACCAACGGTCACGAAGTTTGGGCTTACATTGGCGGCGAAGGCCACAACCTCCAGGAACACGCAGTTGTGCTTATCCGTGGTGGTCGCGTTCCAGATCTCCCAGGTGTGCGCTACCACATCGTACGTGGCGCACTCGACCTCCAAGGTGTTGCAAAACGCCAGCAGGGTCGCTCTAAGTACGGTACTAAGAAGGCGGAGAAGTAATCATGCCTCGTAAAGTCACTAAGAAACTACAACGCAATATCAAGCCTGACCGCAAGTACCAAAGTGTACTCGTTCAGCGCCTTATCAACAAGAGCATGCTCGATGGCAAAAAGCTTACTGCAGAGCGTGCTGTATACAGCGCTCTCGAGCAAGCCGCAAAGACACTCAAAAGCGAAGAACCACTTGAGGTATTCGAAAAGTGTATGAAGAACATCAGCCCTAACTTCGAAGTGAAGAGCCGTCGTGTCGGTGGTGCAAACTACCAGATTCCATTCCCAATCCAGGGTCACCGCCAGCAACACTACGCATTCATGTGGCTAGTACAAGCTGCACGTTCTAAGAGTGGCATGCCATTCGAGCGTCGTCTTGCTACCGAAATCGTTGACGCTGTTAACGAAACCGGTGCAGCCTTCAAAAAGAAAGAAGACACTCACAAGATGGCAGAGGCAAACCGCGCCTTTGCGCACTTTGCTCGCAGCTAATCAACCGAGCAAACATAAAAACCCGCCTTATATAGGCGGGTTTTTAGTATGTCAAGAATAATTCCAATGCAAAACCCGCTTTCCCCGCCCCTTGTGGGGGCAGCTACTCACGGGTATCACACCTTACTTCAGGATCACCTTGCTCCGGTCAGAGAGCGGCGAGGTGACGGTGGATGTCCGGGACGACCATGGAGCCGGCGCCGACAGCGGCGGCGACACGGCGAACCGCGTTCGCGCGCACGTCACCAGTGACGAACACACCAGGCATGCTCGTCTCCGAGTCGAACGGCGGACGGCCGCAGCAGCTCTCGAAGGTGTCGCGCTCCCCCTTGGGGAGATCGCGACCGCCGAGGATGTAGCCACGGTCTCGTGCGATCGTTCCATCCAGCCAGACGGTGTTAGGGACGGCGCCGATCATGGCGAAGAGGTGACTGGCGGCCATCTCCTGCTCGCCCTCAGGCGAACGCATGACGACGCGCTCCAACTCGTTCTCGCCGATCAGACGGGTAATCTCGCTCTCGGTGTGGACCACGATGTTGTCACGCTCCTCGATCTTCTCGATGAGATAGTGCGACATCTTGAGATCCAGGGACTCGCCACGCACGATCACATGCACGGTGCAGTTCGGACACTCGGACAGGTGTACTGCCGCCTGGCCGGCGCTGTTGGCGCCTCCGACGACGAAGAGTTCCTGGTCCGTGTACTGGTCCTGCAGCGAGGGCGATCCGTAGCTGACGCCGTTGCCCAGGTAGGCCACGACGTTGGGGACGGGCAACCGACGGTAGCGCACGCCCGAAGCGAGCACCACCGACCGCGTGAGGAACCGGTCACCTGCGTCATCACTGACACAGAGGAGACCGGACTCATCGCGAACGATGCGGCTTGCTGTGACGGGCGCCAGCATCTCGGTGCCGAACCGAAGGGCCTGCTTGACCATGCGATCGGCCAGGTCTTGGCCGGTCACACCACACGGGAAGCCGGCGTAGTTCTCAATATTTGAGCTCGTGCCGGCCTGACCTCCCAGACGCTCGTTTCCGTCGAGGAGAAGCGTCACGATCTTCTCACTGCTGGCGTTGACCGCTGCGGACAGGCCCGCGGGGCCGCCACCAATGATGATAAGGTCGCGGATGTCCATGTCTGGTTCCACCTTCCGTTTCCGACAAGTAGGTGCAGGGGACTCTCGTCAGTCCCCACTAGTTCGTATATATTAGTACATATTGATTGATAAGTCAATAGTCTAACTCTATATGCCAGTCGACAAGGGGGGTGACAATTACTATCAATTCTGGTAAAATAGACAGCAAGCGCTATTTTTGATGGCAAAATTTATAATATTATACAAGGAAGAGCATAACAGCTATGGCCCAAACAAACGTCCAGCTTAAGGACTTTCGCAATATCGGTATCATCGCACACATCGACGCCGGTAAGACGACAACGACAGAAGGTATTCTTTACCGCACAGGTATCAACCACAAGATTGGTGAAGTTCGTGGTGACGGCGATGGCGCAACGACCGACTGGATGGCACAGGAAAAAGAGCGTGGCATCACGATTACTTCTGCTGCCGTTACTTGTTTCTGGAAGGGCCACAAGATCAACATTATCGACACCCCAGGGCATATCGACTTCACTGCCGAAGTTGAACGTTCACTTCGCGTGCTCGACGGTGCGGTAACCGTATTCGATGGTAAGATGGGCGTTGAAGCTCAGTCTGAAACAGTTTGGCGTCAGGCAAACAAATACGGCGTGCCTCGTGTTTGTTTCATCAACAAGATCAACCAAACTGGTGGCGACTTCTACAAGTCTCTCGAATCAATCCACACGCGTCTTTCAAAGAACGCTCTTCCTATTCACTTGCCAATTGGTTTCGAAAAGGATATCAACGGTGTTGTTGACCTCGTAGAAATGAAGGCATACACCTACAGCGACTACACCGACAAGCAACTTGTTGAAGGCGAAATCCCAGCTGACATGCTTGAAAAAGCTACGAACGCGCGCGCACTTCTTGTTGAAGCAGCTGTTGAGGCCGAAGACGAACTTATGAACAAGTTCTTCGAAGGCGGCGCAGAAGCTATCTCTATCGACGAACTTAAGCGCGGTCTCCGCAAGCGCGTTCTTGCTGGCGACTTCTTCCTTGTAAGCGGCGGTGACGGTCGTGGTGTTATCGTTGAGAAACTTCTTGACGTAATGGTTGACTACCTTCCAAGTCCACTTGACGTTGAAGCTATCTGGGGCACTAACCCGAAGACGGGCGACGAAATCAGCCGCAAGCCAGACGACAAAGAACCTATGGCCGCACTGGCATTCAAGATCGCTGCCGACCCATTCGTTGGTAAGCTTATCTTTGTACGTGTCTACTCTGGTATGCTGACGGCTGGTAGTTACGTTCTCAACACCACTACCGGTGAAAAAGAGCGCATTGGTCGTATCGTTCGTATGCATGCCGACAAGCGTGAAGATATCGACAAGGTTGGCGCAGGCGACATTGCTGCAGTGGTTGGCTTGAAAAACACCTTCACCGGCAACACCCTCGCTGAAGTTACTAACCCAATCGCACTCGAATCGATCACGTTCCCAGATCCTCCAGTAAGTATTGCAGTTGAGCCTAAAACAAAGGCAGACCAAGAAAAGATGGGTATCGCATTGCAGCGTCTTGCAGAAGAAGACCCAACGTTCCGTATTCACACTGACGAAGAAACCGGTCAGACAATCATGTCCGGTATGGGTGAGCTTCACCTCGAAATCCTTATCGACCGCATGAAGCGCGAATTCAACGTTGAAGCTAACGTTGGTGAGCCACAGGTTGCCTTCCGCGAAACCATCAAGGGCACTTCTGAAGTACAAGGCAAGCACGCGAAGCAGTCTGGTGGTCGTGGTCAGTATGGTGACGTTTGGGTTCGTCTCGAACCAAATGAGCCAGGCAAGGGCTTTGAGTTCATCGACGCGATCAAGGGTGGTGTTGTCCCTCAGGAATACCGTAAACCGGTTGAACAAGGTATTCGTGAAACACTTGATGGCGGTGTTATCGCCGGCTACCCAGTTGTCGACATCAAAGCAACTCTCTATGATGGTAGCTACCACGACGTTGACTCAAGCGAGCTAGCCTTTAAGCTCGCTGGTAGCCTCGCAGCTCGCGAAGGCGTGAAGCAAGCAAAGCCAGTCTTGCTCGAGCCTGTAATGAAGGTAGAAGTAACAACTCCTGAGGAATTTATGGGTGACATCATCGGCGACCTTAACTCTCGCCGTGGCCGTATCGAATCTATGGAAGACCTTATGGGCGGTGCCAAACTCGTTAAGGCAATCGTACCACTTGCAAGCATGTTTGGTTACACTGGTGACATTCGCTCAATGAGCCAAGGTCGCGCAGCATCAACAATGGAACTCGCTCACTACGAGGAAGTTCCGCCAAACGTTGCCCAAGAAATCATCGAAAAGCGCGCAAGCAAATAATCGATGTGCAGACAAAAAATACACCGTCTCCAAGACGGTGTATTTTTATTGAAAAGCTTGCAATCGTAGACATAAAAGGATATAACAATAGCGAATGACCGAGATACTCGTGAGAGGCGACCAAAAATATGATCCTCTTATTAACTATGGTTCCGAAAATTACCCTCCGATTCCAGAACAGAAAGAATTCTTTCGATGCGCCTTTTTAGAAGGTGCAGCTGTTGAAAAGCCATCACGAGTCGCTCGCGGCCCGCTCTTTGACGAGTTTGTCACAGTACTTCATGAGGTTGATAGCCGCATAAGCGACGTAGACCCGACGTTCACGGCAGAATGTATTGTTCCTTACGGCTATCAGTCCCGAATGACTCGAGCGCTACTTCAGGACATTGATCAAAATAAACGTAGAGCTCTAGGCAAAATCGCTGAGTTTAAAACTACGACACTCCAGGCGATACTTCAAAGCGAAAAAGGGGAATCACTTCGTAATCAGCAACTTCCTCTGGGTATCGTCGACGTGCCACATTATGCCCAGCAAAAAGAGGATTGGAAAAGCTTTAATAGCGCACGAAGTTGCACAAATGCATGTTTTCGAATGGTATTTGGAACTATTGCAGGCTGGATGCCATCACAGGCGGCCATTTCAGAATGCCTTGAGAGTCAGCATGGGACTTCGATTGTAGACGACTTGGTCTACTCTGCCATTTATCATACAGAGGTATTTAGAGAAATCTGCCCAAAACAAGTTGTTACAATTGAACTCATTGGGGCTGATTTTGAATCAATTGAAAGAATGGGCACACACATGAAGAAGAAGCAACCTAAAAGCGAGTTCTATTGCACGGTTAGCCTTGCATCAAAAACAGAGGGGAATAATGTGTGGCACTCCTGCGTGTTGCTAGGGGTTGAGAGCGGTGTCGTAACCTATCACGATCCGCTAAACAAAAACGGAGGCGCCTACTACACGACGCCAATTGAAAACTTTCTGGAAAGATGGTCAATCGCCTACAATCGAGCTCTTATCACTATTGCTGTTTAGCTGTTTACATAGGTGTCGTTTCACTGTATAATTAGTCGCATACGCGCGACGCGTTTTGATACTGTGTAGGAGAGAAATCGCCTCAATAAGTGTCGTAGCTCGCGTCGTGCCAATCATTAAATAACTAGGAGAATCTCTCTCATGGCAGATTTCGATCGCTCGAAACCTCACGTCAACATCGGTACTATGGGCCATGTCGACCACGGTAAAACGACACTAACAGCAGCAATTACATCTGTACTTTCTAAGCGTCTTCCAAGCGACGTTAACAAGAAAGTTGACTACGCTCAGATTGACAATGCACCCGAAGAGCGTGCACGTGGTATCACCATTGCATCATCTCACCAGGAATACGAAACTGAAAAGCGCCACTACGCTCACGTTGACATGCCAGGCCACGCCGACTACGTCAAGAACATGATCACTGGTGCTGCTCAGATCGACGGCGCTATCCTCGTGGTAGCCGCAAACGACGGTCCGCTTCCACAGACACGCGAGCACGTACTGCTTGCTCACCAGGTTGGTGTGCCGAAGATCGTTGTATTCCTTAACAAGATGGATCTCGCTGACCCTGAGCTCGTTGAGCTCGTTGAAATGGACGTTCGCGAACTTCTTACTAAGAACGGATACGATGGCGACAACACTCCTATCATCAAGGGTTCTGCTACTAAGGCTCTCGAGGGTGACGAAGCAAGCGAAGACGCAATCATGGAACTCATGGCAGCTGTCGACAGCTTCATCGACGAACCTACTCGCGACCTCGACAAGCCATTCCTTATGCCTATCGAAGACGTATTCTCAATCAAGGGCCGCGGTACTGTTGCTACCGGCCGTATTGAGCAGGGTGTTGTAAAGATCAACGACCCAGTTGAAATCGTTGGCCTTAAGGCTACGCAGAACTCAGTTGTGACTGGTATCGAAGCGTTCAAGAAGAACCTCGACCAAGGTCAAGCTGGCGACAACGCTGGTCTCTTGCTTCGTGGTATCGAGCGCGAGCAAATCGAACGCGGTCAGGTTGTAGTTAAGCCAGGTAGTCTAACTCCACACACCGAATTTGAGGCAGAGGTTTACATCCTTAAGAAGGAAGAAGGCGGTCGCCACACTCCATTCTCAAAGGGTTACAAGCCACAGTTCTACTTCCGTACAACTGACGTTACTGGTGAAGTTGAGCTTCCAGCTGACAAAGAAATGGTTATGCCTGGCGACCAGGTAACCTTCAAGGTTAAGCTGCTTGCTCCAATCGCTATGGACAAGGGCCAAGACTTCGCTATCCGCGAAGGTGGCCGTACAGTTGGTGCTGGTGTTGTAACAAACATCACCAAGTAGTTTCTGTAGCTACCATGCAAATACCCTCGGTTTATTCCGAGGGTATTTTGTAGGCAATTGCAAATTAGTATCCGTTATGCTATAGTTACTAGCGTATTACTAATCGTTCAGACAACTCAGCCAGACGCTAACAACACCGATTCGAGCAAGAGGTTACTGGGCAGGAGAAGGGAATTTCCATTATGGCAGATGCCAAAGATCAGGGTCTTAAGATCCGAATTCGCCTCAAGGCGTATGACCACAAAGTAATCGACCAATCTGCAAAGCAGATTGTTGACACCGCACTTCGCACGGGTGCAAGTGTAGCTGGCCCAGTTCCACTACCAACTCGCAGGAGCACATACACAGTGGTTAAAAGTCCACACGTGTACAAAATGGGTGGTGAAGCATTTGAAATGCGCGTGCACAAGCGTCTTATCGACATCACCAACGCAACACCAAAGACTATCGATAGCCTGCAAAACCTCAGCCTTCCAGCTGGTGTAGACGCAGAAATCCGTATGTAATCAATGCGCCGGGCAAGTAAAATACCTCCTGTAGCGGGAGGTATTTTACTTGTGTTAATCTAGTGAGCGGCCTTATGCATCCTAGTTACTGGGGTTGTGTCAATTAACTGGTTAGTCGCATCAATCTGGTCATAAATATGCTGAACCTTAATACTAATTGACATGACCCAGGCCGCAAGTCCGACAGCAAGAACAGCAAGAATCAACCAATAAAATGTCTGGTGTGTGATTTGAAATGTAAAGAATGGCTCACTCGAGCGTGCTGCGCGGAATGAACGTATTTCAGGAGATACCGCTCTTTTCATGCGTACCGTCGTTTTACTCGCTGGCTTAGCAGCTGCACGCTCTGCCGCCACTTTCCTAGTTGGTTTACGAGCTGGCGTTTTCCTTGTTGCACTTGCTGGCATAATTCACCCCTTTTAAGCTATCAGTTGCTTACAGTATGTTCCAAAACGCATCTATAATCAATATGCTTATGTTATACTGCATATAATATGGCATCAGCACGAAATAAACAGCGTACCTACGCACGCAATAGAACCTTTAGTCGCCGCGGCAACGAAAAGCAATACGAAAGCGACGGCACCTACTTTCTAAAACTTGTACTCTGTATTATCCTCGGCACGCTTTGGATTAAATTCAAAACACCTCTTGCTATCGGAGGATTGCCATTCAGTGGACTGCCAGTTGGCATGCTATTTGGACTATTCATCGTAAGCCGCTTTGAGAAGTTCCAGTACGACCGTAAAATCTGGTATGCAATCCTCATCCTCGTTACTATAGTGAGCTATTTTCTGCCAGCGGGTATCCTTATATAAAATCAGATTCTCATATCTGATACAGACTTGACTATTCGCTTATTTCTTGCTACTATGGTGTTTGTAACTTATTACGTAATAACAACTTGTTCTCGGTGAATTGGCAAGTCCATCAGGATACTGTCAGCCACTGAGGATTTTAAATGGGAGCAAAGAGGGCATGAAAGCACTTCTCGGTACCAAAATTGGTATGACCCAAATCATCGGTGAGGATGGTGTAGCAACACCTGTTACGCTAATCCAAGCTGGCTCTGTGACTGTGACTCAGGTGAAGTCTGTCGAAACCGACGGCTACAACGCAGTTCAGGTAGCATATGGTGAGGGTAAGAACCTGAGCAAGGCCGTGGCTGGTCATGTAAAGACAGCCGGTGTAACCCCGAAAGAACTTCGGGAATTTCGTATTGACGAGCTTGGTGAGACCAAGGTCGGTGATACATGGGACGTAACTGAGTTTGAACTCGGCGACGTTATCGACGCTACAGGTATCAGCAAAGGTAAAGGTTGGGCTGGTACGATCAAGCGTCACAACTTTAAGCGTCACCGCGCTACGCACGGTGGTAAGGGTAACACACGTAAGGTCGGTTCGATCGGTAGTATGTACCCACAAAAGATTTTCAAGGGTAAGCGCATGGCAGGCCACATGGGTGCTGAGCAAGTGACTGTTAAGAACCTTAAGGTTGCTTACATCTCAGTTGCCGACAACCTTATTGGTGTTAAAGGCGCTGTACCAGGTCCTAAGAAGGGCTTAATTGTACTCGGAGGTGCTAAGTAATGGCTGAAACAACAAAGCCAGCAAAAGCAACCTTGCCTAAGAGTGTGTTTGCAGTAGAGGTGGCTAACCACCAACTACTCAAGCTTGCGTACGACGCATTCCTCGCGAATGGCCGTCTTGCAAGCGCAACAACACTTCAGCGCGGCGAAGTTCGCGGTGGTGGCAAGAAGCCTTGGAAGCAGAAGGGCACAGGTCGTGCACGATTCGGTTCAACTCGTAACCCAATCTGGCGCGGTGGTGGTGTCGTATTCGGTCCTCGCGGTAACGAAAACTATAAGCTCAAATTGTCTAAGACAAGCAAGCTCGTAGCAGTTCGCCAAGCGTTGACCCTTGCAGACCAGGCTAAGAAAATTACCGTCAGTGACATCAAAACCACTGGCAAAACTGCAGAAATTGCAAAATTCTTTGTAGATAAGAAATTCCACAAAGACGCTAAGGTACTCCTCGTTGTTGACGAGAAGACTCCTGAGCTTATGCGTGCAACAAACAACCTAGAGAATGCCCTCTTGGTACGCGCTCAGTACCTTAACGTATACTACATCCTTAACGCAGACCAGATCATTATGACTCCTGGCGCTGTTACGGCAGTAGAAGCATGGCTTGGAGGTAAAAAATAATGAAACTCGTTATCGTTACTCCACGTGCAACTGAGAAGGCTTACCGTTTGGTAACTTCACAGAACACTTACGTATTCGACGTTCCTACGAACGTTAACAAAAATGAAATTAAAGCAGCTGTTGAAGCTCAGTTCGAAGGTGTGAAAGTAGCTAACGTTACGACACTCGTTCAGAACGGCAAGTCAGTTCGCTACAGTCGCGGTAAAAACCGCTACCCTGGTACGACCAACCGCCAGGACACTAAGAAGGCTTACGTTACATTAAGCGAAGGTTCTATCAAGGTGTTCGAGCAAGAGGAAGTTAAGGAGGAGAAGAAGTAATGGCAATCAAAGCTTACAACCCTACTACTCCAGCTCGTCGTGGTATGACGAGCCAGGACCTCAGCGACATTACTACTCGCAAGCCTCTTAAGAGCCTTGTAAAGAGTAAGAAGCAAAACGCTGGTCGCAACAACACCGGTCGTATCACTGTCCGCCACCGTGGTGGTGGTGTACGCCGTCACTACCGTCTGCTCAACCACCGCCTAGCAGCTGGCCTCGAGCTTACTGTTGAGGAAATTGAGTACGACCCGAACCGTTCAGCTCGTATCGCACGTGTAAAAGACCAGCACGGTCTTTACCACTACATCCTTGCTGACACGCAAATGACTAAAGGTAAGACGATCAAGACTGGTGCAGAAGCTCCAGTTGAGACTTCAAACCGTATGCCACTTGCAAACATCCCAGTAGGTAGCCAGATCTACGCTATTGAGATCAACCCAGGTAAGGGCGGCCAAATGGTTCGCGCTGCCGGTGCTAAGGCACAGCTTATGGCTAAAGAAGGTGACTACGCAATGGTGCGTATGCCATCTGGCGAAGTTCGTAAGTTCCGCCTCGAGTGTGAAGCAACACTTGGTGTTGTTGGTAACGTTCAGCACCAGAACGTAAAGATCGGTTCCGCTGGTCGCAACCGACGCAAGGGTATTCGCCCAGGCGTCCGTGGTGTCGTTATGAACGCTGCAGATCACCCTCACGGTGGTGGTGACGGCGGTCGTCACGGTTCTGGTAAACCACCTCGTACTCCATGGGGTCAGTTGACACTTGGTTACCGCACTCGTCGCCGCAAATCAACTAACAAGATGATTGTTCGCAGTCGTCACGAAGCTAAGAGGAAGAAGTAGTCTATGAGTCGTTCACTCAAAAAGGGCCCATAC